>Ga0208242_100024_pt1 | contig 257415 bp, 242 predicted proteins | sample SubbioAug_CSW13A_FD_184825 | JGI IMG/M metagenome (GOLD analysis project Ga0208242, IMG submission 184825) | Serpentinite rock and fluid subsurface biosphere microbial communities from McLaughlin Reserve, California, USA - CR12Aug_CSW13A (SPAdes) | ecosystem: Environmental > Terrestrial > Deep...
GGGGGGGGGGGGGGTGAGCAACAAGATCCGGTGCGCGACGGACCCCCACCCCTGACCCCTCCCCGCAAGGGGGAGGGGAGCAGACTTGCGCCGAAATTCATCCTCATCTCGAATATCGAAGCCACAGACGGCGGCAAGGCCATCGTCGCGGGCAACGAGCGCGTCATCCGCGCGCGCCTGTCGGATGCGAAGTTCTTCTACGAGACGGACCTGAAGACCAAACTCGAAGACCGGTTGCCGAAATTCGCGCAGATCGTGTTTCACGAAAAGCTCGGCACGCAGGCGGAGCGTATTGCACGTATCGAGCGGCTCGCCGCCGAGATCGCGCCGCTGGTCGGCGCGGATGTTGAGAAAACGAAACGCGCCGCGCAACTCGCCAAGGCCGATCTGCTGACCGAAGTGGTCGGCGAATTCCCTGAAGTACAGGGCCTGATGGGCCGGTACTACGCGCTGGCGCAGGGTGAAGATGCGTCTGTCGCAGCCGCGATTGAGGATCACTACAAGCCGCAGGGACCGGCAGACCGCGTGCCGACCGATCCGGTCGCCATCGCCGTTGCGCTGGCGGACAAGCTCGATACGCTGGTGGGTTTCTGGGCGATTGATGAAAAGCCGACGGGGAGCAAGGACCCGTATGCGTTGCGGAGAGCGGCGTTAGGGGTAATTAGGTTGATTATCAATAACGAAGTTCGTCTAGGTTTATTTGATATAGCCGAACAAGCTGCCTTCACGCTCAGAGCTCAGATGATCGATCGCGTCGTTCAACGTTTTGGCGGCTTGGCGAGTGTCAGCTTCATTCGAGACGGGTTTTCTATTGGCGGCTTCCCTGTGCTTTATGGTGACTTATTGGATAGTGCTAGCTCTGGACCGAGAGCTGAGGACAACGAAGACAATTTGCGAGATCTGAGTTTGGGCGTCATGATTGATGCCCTTATGGAACAAGAAAGTTCGAGTGGCGAAACCTTTTACGTGAGTGCAAACTCTGATATTATCGCAATTCATCCGTTTTCATTCGCCGTCGATCTGCTCGCTTTCTTCGCCGATCGTCTCAAAGTCCAGCTTCGCGATCAGGGTGCGCGGCACGATCTTGTCGACGCCGTGTTCGCGCTCGAAGGTCAGGATGATCTCCTGATGGTCGTCCGCCGTGTCGAGGCGCTCGGCAAATTCCTCGACAGCGACGACGGCAAGAACCTGCTCGCGGGCACCAAGCGCGCGAGCAATATCTTGGCCATCGAGGAGAAGAAGGACAAGCGCAAGTTCGACGGTGCGCCGGATGCGTCGCTCTACAAGCTCGATGAGGAGAAGGCGCTCGCCAGCGCCATCGCGCAGGTGAAGACGGAGGCGGGCGCCGCCGTTGCGAAGGAAGACTTCGCGTCCGCGATGACGGCGATGGCCAAGCTGCGTCCCGCGGTCGATGCCTTCTTCGACAAGGTGAAGGTCAACGACGACGACGCCAAGGTGCGCGAGAACCGTCTCAAGCTGCTGGGCGAAATCCGTCAGGCCACGCGCGCGGTCGCGGACTTCTCGAAGATCCAGGACTGAGCGGGGATTCTGATCGTCATTGCGAGGAGCCATTAGCGCGTTTACGCGCGTCTTCGCTTCGCTCGCAATGACGCTGATCTGGTCGTCCCGGCGAAGGCCGGGACCCATATTCCCTGTCGAAGCGACATTAAACGAGTACGTCCAACCGACCTGCCCAACTGAGCGGTCAGTGGTTATGGGTCCCCGCTTTCGCGGGGACGACCCGGTGGGTAAACGCTGCCCCTCTCGCCTTCGCCGTTTACCCCTCGTTAACCATGTTCTGTAAGGTTCCGGTAACTTCCGTTAACAGCCGTTAGCGAAGGTTGGGACCCGCATGACATCGATCAACGGCTACAACCCCTACGCCCAGTACGGCTCCGCCTATGCGCGGGCCGCCGCCACGCAGCCGTCGCTGGCCGATGCGCTCAATGCAGCGGATGCAGGCAACAGCACCCCGCTTGATCCCAACGCGGCCACCAATCTGACGCTGTCCGACGCCGCCAAGGCCAAGCTGGCCAGCGAAGCGGCGACGCCTGATTTTACGACGGTCACGAACGACGCCCGCACGGCGCTCGACAAGCTCTATGCGGCAGCGAAGGTCAGTGGTCCGCTGACCACGGACGGAAAAACCACGATCGATCTGTCGTCGCTGGATCGCCGCTCGCTGTTCGCCATCGCCACCAACAGCGCCGGCAAGTTCACGGCCGACGAGCAGAGCGTTGCGTCGCAGGAACTGACCAACCGCTTCAATGCCGCGCTTGCACCCGCCGCCGCCGCGACGTCGATGACCAGAAATTACACCGTCGTCTACAAGGCGGCGCTGGATTATCTCGACGGCGCGAGCGCCGAGGAAAAGGCGACGACCACCTGGGCGACGCAGCGCGCCGCCGCGCTGAAAGGTTATGGGGCCGCGAAGCAGAAGCCGGATGCCGCGCCGAGCGTGTCGGGCGATCCGGTCGCCGCTTATCTGGCGAAATATCCTGACGGCGCCCCGGCGGGAACGACCAAGACATTCACCACGGTTGCGACCGATGCCCGCGCGGCGCTCGATGCGCAGGCCAAACTGGCTGCCGAAAACAAGACGGAACTGGTCTACGATCCGTCGCGCAAATTCGGACAGCTCGTGGATTTCTCGTCGTTCGACAATCGATCCCTGTCGGCGATCACGCTCAATCAGGACCAGAAGTTCTCGAACCAGGAAATCTACGCGGCGAAGAAGGAACTGGATTCGCGCACCCGTGCGAACATCCTCGCCTCACTCAAGCAGAGCCAGCAGAGCGGCGATCCCACGCAATTGAGCCTCGGCATTCTGCAGAGCTATTCCGCAATGAGCGATGAAGAGCGGCAGGCATCGGGCTGGAGCCCGTCGTTCCGCGACAACGTGCTCCAGAGTTACAAATCCACCAACAGCATCCTGTCGATCCTGCAGGGATCGTAAAGGCGTCACGAAAGAAGCCCCGCCCGGCGAAAAGCCGAAGCGGGGCTGTTTTGTTTGAGCGGGAGCGGCGGGGACGACCTTCCGGCTCAAACGAGGCTGAAGCTGGTTTTAATCGATCACCTGCATCACGCGCCGTGTCCGCGGCTCGACCAGGATCGGGCGATCGTTCACCACCGTGTAGCGATAGCTGGTCGCGCCGTATTGCTGCGGCACATCGTAGTAGGTCACGCCGCTTTCCGGCAGAATAGTGCCGACGCGCACCGGCGACTCGATCGCATATGACGGCACACGCTCCTCAACGATATACTGACGGAAACGCGGACGTTCATCCTCGGTGATGATGCCGACGCCGGGTGCGAGGCCGGTTGTCACGCCTTCCTCGACAATGATGCGCTGCTGGGCCTCGGCCGCGAGCGGCATCGCCGTGGCAGTGGCCAGCAGCGCTGCTGCGAGAAGGGGATTACGCATGGCTTTCTCCTTGATGAAACAGAGCCTGATCGCGCAGAGCGGCTTGCTCACGTCAATCACGCTCGGAAACCGGCACAGGCCGATCAACCAGCGGTGACAATCGCCTTTGCCGATCATCGTTCCCGCGGGACTGTGATTTCACCGAGGCATTTTCGTGGAGGTGACGCGGCTGTTTGAATCGTCATGGAACTCACCGCTTGTCGCAGCCGTTGGCTGTTGCGATGCGCGAGACAAGGATAAATTCCTTGTTCGATTCGTGTTCGTCCTGCCGTTTGTCCTTTCCATCCATGCCGGGAGATTCATATGTCCATCAGCGTCGCCAACATTCAGCCCATCGTCGCTCTCATCGCGGGTGTGCTGATTCTCGTCATGCCGCGGCTGCTGAATTTCATCGTTGCGATCTATCTGATCCTGGTCGGGATCATCGGATTGGGTATTATTAAGTAACGGAATGTTTCAGATTGTTACAGGATAGACGCAAAACCTAACCATTTGCTCGTTCCTGTAACAATCTGTAACCGTCCGTGATCGAAAACGCGGATATCCGCCCGGAGTCGCTTGCGCGCCGCCCGGCAACCGTGGTGTAACGCCGCTGCCGTTTCACTCATGCAGCGTCTGGAAGCCATGGCCAAAGCCTCATCGAAGAAATCTGCCGCGAAGTCCTCTCCGAAATCAGTGTCCAAATCCAAGCCGGCCGCAAAAGCGAAGCCGGCTGCCGCGAAATCCGCGAGCAAGGTGAAAGCAGCCGCGAAGACGCCCGCGCCTGCGGCAAAGAAGATTGCAAAGCCTGCAGCGAAGCAAACCGTTCAGGCCGGCAAGTGGGTCTATACGTTCGGTGACGGTCGCGCCGAGGGCAAGGCCGGAATGCGCGATCTGCTCGGCGGCAAGGGCGCCAATCTCGCGGAGATGGCCAATCTCGGATTGCCGGTGCCTCCCGGCTTCACGATCCCGACTTCGGTCTGCACGTATTTCTATGCCAACGGCAAAACCTACCCGAAGGATCTGAAGTCGCAGGTCGAGAAGGCGCTGGTCACGGTCGGCAAGATTGCCGGCAAGACCTTTGGCGACTCGAAGAACCCGCTGCTGGTCTCGGTGCGCTCCGGCGGCCGCGCCTCGATGCCGGGCATGATGGACACCGTGCTCAATCTCGGCATGAACGACATTACCGTCGAAGCGCTGGCTGACCTCTCGGGCGATCGCCGTTTCGCCTACGACAGCTATCGCCGCTTCATCACGATGTATTCGGATGTCGTGCTGGGCTTCGAGCATCATCACTTCGAAGACATTCTCGACACCTACAAGGACAGCAAGGGCTATTCGCTCGACACCGAACTGACGGCGGACGACTGGGTCGATCTGGTCGGCCGCTACAAGGAAGCGGTGGCTCGTGAAACCGGCGAGGATTTCCCGCAGGACCCGCACGCGCAGCTCTGGGGCGCGATCGGCGCGGTGTTCTCGTCGTGGATGAACGCGCGCGCGGTGACCTATCGCCGCCTGCACGACATTCCTGAGTCATGGGGCACCGCCGTCAACATCCAGTCCATGGTGTTCGGCAACATGGGCGACACCTCGGCGACCGGCGTGGCGTTCACGCGCAATCCGTCCACCGGCGAGAAGCGGCTGTACGGCGAATTCCTCATCAACGCGCAGGGTGAAGATGTGGTGGCGGGCATCCGCACGCCGCAGGACATCACCGAATATGCGCGCAAGGAATCCGGCTCCGACAAGGCGTCGATGGAAGTCGCGATGCCGGACGCGTTCAAGGAGCTGACCCGGATCTATACGCTGCTCGAGAAGCACTACCGCGACATGCAGGACATGGAATTCACGGTGGAGCAGGGCAAGCTGTGGATGCTCCAGACCCGCAACGGCAAGCGCACCGCGAAGGCCGCGCTGCGCATCGCGGTCGATCTCGCCACTGAAGGCCTGATCACCAAGAAGGACGCGATTACCCGGATCGATCCGGCCTCGCTGGATCAGTTGCTGCATCCGACCATCGATCCGGTCGCCAAGCGCGACGTCATCGCCACCGGTTTGCCGGCGTCACCCGGCGCCGCCGCAGGCGAAATCGTGTTCTCGTCCGATGAGGCAGCCAAGCTTCAGGCCGATGGCCGCAAGGTCATTCTGGTTCGTGTCGAAACCTCGCCGGAAGACATTCACGGCATGCACGCGGCCGAGGGCATCCTCACCACGCGCGGCGGCATGACCTCCCACGCGGCGGTGGTCGCGCGCGGCATGGGCAAGCCCTGCGTGTCGGGCTGCGGCACCGTGCGCGTCGATTACGGCCGCGGGCTGATGACCGTCGGCAACCGCACCTTCAAGGCAGGCGATGTCATCACCATCGATGGTTCGATGGGCCAGGTGCTGGCGGGCCGCATGCCGATGATCGAGCCGGAATTGTCCGGCGACTTCACCACGCTGATGGGCTGGGCGGATCAGGTCCGCAAGCTCAAGGTCCGCACCAATGCCGACACGCCGGCCGACGCGCGCACCGCGCTGAAGTTCGGCACCGAAGGCATCGGGCTTTGCCGCACCGAGCACATGTTCTTCGAGGAGACGCGCATCCGCACGGTGCGCGAGATGATCCTCGCCGAAGACGAAGGCTCGCGCCGCGCGGCGCTGGCGAAGCTGCTGCCGATGCAGCGTGCCGACTTCGTCGATCTGTTCGAGATCATGAAGGGCCTGCCGGTCACCATCCGTCTGCTCGATCCGCCGCTGCACGAGTTCCTGCCGCATTCGCAGAGCGAGATCGAGGAAGTCGCCCGCGCCATGAACACCGACGCCCGCAAGATCGCGGACCGCGCGCGTGAACTGGCCGAGTTCAACCCGATGCTGGGTTTCCGCGGCTGCCGTCTGGCGATCGCCTATCCGGAAATCGCCGAGATGCAGGCGCGCGCCATTTTCGAAGCCGCGGTTGAGGCCGGCAAGCGCACCGGCAAGCCGGTCGGTCTTGAGGTGATGGTGCCGCTGATCGCGACCCGCGCCGAGTTCGACATCACAAAGGCGCGCATCGACGCCACCGCGCAGGCGGTGACGAAAGAAACCGGCGTGAAGCTCAGCTATCAGACCGGCACCATGATCGAACTGCCGCGCGCTTGCCTGCTCGCGGGCGAGATCGCGAAGACCGCCGAATTCTTCTCGTTCGGCACCAACGATCTCACGCAGACCACCTACGGCATCAGCCGCGACGACGCCGCGAGCTTCCTCGGCACCTATGTCGCGCGCGGCATCCTTGAGATCGATCCGTTCATCTCGGTGGATCGCGACGGCGTCGGCGAACTGGTGAAGATCGGCGTGCAGCGCGGCCGCAAGACGCGGCCCGGACTCAAGATGGGCATCTGCGGCGAGCATGGCGGCGATCCCGCATCGGTCGCGTTCTGTCACGAGGCCGGCCTCGACTACGTGTCGTGTTCGCCGTATCGCGTGCCGATCGCGCGCCTCGCCGCGGCACAGGCTGCTCTCGGCAAGGCCGTCGCCAGCCAGGCGTGAGTTCCGCGGGCGATCACGGATTGCGTGACTCCATAACGAGTGTCGTCCCCGCGAAAGCGGGGACCCATACTCCCTGAGTCTTCGACTCCACGTGTGATGTTCGTATCGCTCCTTCTTTGATGACCACGATCTTTGGTGGTTATGGGTCCCCGCTTTCGCGGGGACGACATGTGGGTGCGGCGCCATCGACGCGAGTCTTGGCTGTCCGCGGAGCCGCGTCAATTTGCGTTCACTCATTTTGTTGACGCGATCTTTACCACCTTGCTGGAGACGCTGTTTACCAAGGCTTTCGATGTGATCGCGCGTTTTCAGGCACGCGCTTGCGTGTGGCGCGCGGGACGCGGCGATTAACCCCCCGGCAACTTTAATTCGATACCAACGAAATTGATCGAATTGCACTGAATGTGCGGTTCGGTTGCGTGTGTATAAGCGTTAGTTGCGTGAGCGTATCGATGTCTGTGTTGCGTAACGGGTCGAAGGGCGCGCGGTTCGCGCCCTTCGGCTTTGTTCTCTGTCTCCTGACAGTGAGCCCGACCGAAATCGGCTATCAGGATCTCGCGTCACTGCTGGCGCGGCAGCCCGGCGTCGCCGAGCGCTGGCAGGAATACATCTTCGCATCGTCGCGCCGCATGTTGCAGGTCGCCTCGTTCAATCTGCCCCGCCCGATCGGCACCAATACCCGCGAAACAGCAACCTATCGTCTGGCCAGCCTCGACAGCACGGGCGTGGATTTCACCGGCTCCGTCAGCCGCGATCCGCTTGGGCCGGTGCTGCGTCCGCTGCAAAAGTCGGATTTCCCGAAAGTCGTGCGCTCGTCGAAGGGCGACCGGCTTCCGCTTTACGTTCCTGAAGTGGCCGGACCTGTTGCCGCGCCGCAGCCCGAGCAGGATCAGCCGAATTCGAATGCGTCGGTGCGCGGCGCGAAAACCGCAGAGGCCGATACTCCGGCGGTGAATGCATCGGCGCCGCTCGATGCCGAGCTTGAAGCCGCGCTGAATGCGCCGCGCCTGCCGCAGTATGAATCATCCGTCTCGCTGCAAAACATCCCGGCCGATCATCCATTGAACGCCGGCGCTCCTTCATCGGGCAGCGAAGAGAGCGCTGCGGCCGAGCCGGAACTCAACCGCGACGGCTTCTCGTTCCAGACCGCGACCCTGTTCTTCGGCAATTCCTCGCTCGGCGTGACCAGCGGATCGCTTGAACGCTGGCAGCCCGGCGAAGAACCGGTGATCGTGATTCCGGGAGTCGATCCGGACATGAAAATGCCGGCGGCGTCGCCGAACCAGTCTTCAGTTCCGTCAACCGGCGGCGAAAGCGTCGCCAGCAAGGGCGAAGTCACCGGCGAGAACCAGCGGCCGCGGACTCCGGCGGAGCGCCTCGGCCTCGACGCCAAGTCGCGCGCGAAGTCCGAAAAGTGCCTGACCGATGCGATCTACTTCGAAGCGCGCGGCGAAGCGGTGCGCGGGCAGATCGCGGTGGCGCAGGTGGTGCTGAACCGTGCGTTCTCCGGCTACTATCCGAGCACGGTGTGCGGCGTCGTGTACCAGAATTCGCACCGCCATCTGTCCTGCCAGTTCACCTTCGCCTGCGACGGCATCCGCGATGTGGTGAAGGAGCCGGACATGTGGGAGCGCGCGAAGAAAATCGCTCGCGAAAGCCTCGATGGGCGGCTGTGGCTGCCGGAAGTCGGCAAGTCCACGCACTATCACGCCTACTGGGTGCGCCCGTCATGGGTCAACGAGATGAAGAAGATGTACAAGTACGGCGTACATACCTTCTATCGTCCGCGCGCCTGGGGCGACGGCAAGGATGCGCCGACCTGGGGCACCGCTGCGGAGACGGCGGCGATCTCCGCGAAGCTTGCCGAAGCGGCCAAGAGTTCGGCTGAGATGTCGAGCGGGAAGTAGTAAAGTTGATCCAACTGACTTTTTCACCTCTCCCCGAGGGGGAGAGGTCGGATCGCGATAGCGATCCGGGTGAGGGGGTTCGGTCACTCACGTCTGATATCTAGTGCCCCTCACCCCAACCCTCTCCCCATCGGGGAGAGGGAGCGCGTCGTGCTCGACGCAAGTGTCACGCATCAATATCCAGCGCGACATCGAAGTTCGGCGCCGAATGCGTCAGCGCGCCGGCTGACACATAATCGACACCGGTCTTCGCGATCTCGCCGATCGTCGCCAGCGTCACGCCGCCGGACACTTCCAGCACCACGCGTCTATCTGTGATCGCGACGGCTTCGCGCAGGGTCGGGATGTCCATGTTGTCCAGCATCACCACGTCGGCGAGGCCCGTCGCCAGCACCTCGCGCAGTTGATCGAGCGTATCGACCTCGATCTCGATCTTGACCAGATGGCCGACATGGGCCCGCGCGCGCTCCAGCACCGGCTTCACGCCGCCAGCGACCGCGATGTGGTTGTCCTTGATCAGAACGGCGTCATCGAGACCGAAGCGGTGGTTGAAGCCGCCACCGCAGCGCACCGCATACTTTTCCAGCGCGCGCAGCCCCGGCGTGGTCTTGCGGGTGTCGCAGATGCGCATCTTGGTGACGCCGGCATGGCGGATGTAGTCCGAGGTCAGGGTCGCGATGCCGGAGAGACGGCCGACAAAATTCAGCGCGGTGCGTTCACCTGCGAGCACGGCGCGGGCGGGGCCGGAGATCGTCAGCACATGGACGCCCTTGGCGATGGCATTGCCGTCGTGCACATGGGCCTGAATGTTGATGTCGGGCGACAGGCGCTGAAACACCGCCACTGCCAGAGGCAATCCCGCAATCACACCGGCCTGCCGCGCAACGAGAATCGCGTGGGCATGAACCGCGGGCGGGATGGTCGCAACCGATGTCACGTCGCCGCCGCGTCCGAGATCTTCGGCAAGCGCGCGTGCCACCGCATCGTCGATGGCCAGCGGCGACAGGAATGCATCCGGGTGCATCAGGGCGGCAGGATTGAGAACGTCGCTGATACTCAAGATCAGGCTCCCGTCGAAGTGCGTTTGCGAGGCGCGGTATCGGCCACCATTGCCGCGATATTACGCGCCTCATCGAGCGTCGTCATCGTGCGATGCCGCTGCGCCGGATCTTCCGCCGGACAATCGGACCGGAAATGCGCGCCGCGGCTTTCTCGCCGTGACCAGGCGGAGGCCGCCACGATCAGGGCGGTGGTCGCCATGTTGCGCAGCGCGATGTTGCCGGTGGTCTGCTCGATCACTGCGAATGTCTGGATTGCGTCCATCATCCGGTCGCCGTCGCGCACTACGCCGACATGGGAACTCATCATGGCCCGCAGATTGGCCTCGCGGAGCGGCGGCATGTCACTGTTGCGTGGCGCTGCCTCGTTACGCAGCCGAACCGGTGCGGCGAACATGCTGCCGTTGATGTCTTCGGCGATGCGCGCGGCATAGACCACCGCTTCAAGCAGCGAATTGGAGGCGAGACGGTTGGCGCCATGCGCGCCGGTGGATGAGACTTCGCCGCCGGCCCACAGGCCCTTGAGCGATGTGCGGCCATGGGTGTCCACGGCAATGCCACCCATGTGGTAATGCGCGGCGGGCGCAATCGGGATGGGTTGCTTCGCAGGATCGATGCCTGCCGCGATGCAGCTTGCATACACCGTCGGGAATTTTGTCGCGAAGCTCGCGCCGAGCGCTTTTGTTGCATCCAGAAATGCGCCGCGTCCGGCCGCGATTTCCGCGAACACCCCGCGCGCGACAATGTCGCGCGGTGCAAGTTCTGCCAGCGGATCGCGCGCCAGCATGAAGCGCTCGCCTCGGCTGTTGACGAGCGTTGCGCCTTCGCCGCGCAGCGCTTCGGTCGCCAGCGGCGCGGGATCGCGGCCGACATTGAGCGCCGTGGGATGAAACTGCACGAATTCCGGATCGGCAATGATTCCGCCGGCGCGCGCGGCAATCGCCAGACCCGATCCGCAGGCTTCGGCCGGATTCGTTGTCACCGCATACAGATGTCCGATGCCGCCGGTTGCCAGCACGATGGCGCGTGAGGGCACCATCACCGGCGCGGCTGCCGTATCGCCCGCCTTGCGCATCTGCAATCCGGTGACCGTATCGCCCTCGGTCAGTAGCGCTTCGGCGGTGTAACCCTCGATCACGCGGATCGAGGGCGTCTTGCGCACCGCTTCGATCAGCGCCGCAATGATGGCCTTGCCGGCGCGGTCGCCCTGCACATGCACGATGCGGCGTGCCGAGTGCGCGGCTTCGCGTCCGACCGCGAGCCTGCCCTCGAGGTCGCGGTCGAATGGCACGCCGTACTGCAGAAGATCGTGGATACGCGCACCGGCTTCGCGGGCGAGTCCGAGCGCGACGTCTTCGTCGACGATGCCGCCGCCCACTGCAATCGTATCTGCGGCATGAGCTTCGGCGCTGTCGCCTTCGGCAACGGCCGCCGCGATACCGCCCTGTGCCCATGCGCTGGACGCGCCTTCGCCGAGCGGCGCGGCGGAAATTACGGTGACGGGGCGGGGCGCGAGTTTCAGCGCGCAGAACAGGCCCGCGAGTCCGCCGCCGACGATGATGATGTCGGAAGACTGCGAGAGATTGTGAGAAGGGGATGTTGTCATGTTTGCCCTACCTACCGGCACTATGCTCCCTCTCCCCTTGGGGGAGAGGGTTGGGGGGAGGGGGCTCGATAAATAGTCATGAGCATCGACCCCCTCACCCGGCGCTACCCGCCGACCTCTCCCCAACGGGGAGAGGTGAACGCAGAACGGCTTGCAAAAGCCACGCCCCTCAATTTCTCAGATTGATCATGCGTTCCACCGAACGCCGGGCCTTACCGATGATTGCCGGATCGACCGTCACTTCCTCACGCATGTAGATCAGGCTGTCGAGAATCTTCGGCAGCGTGATGCGCTTCATGTGCGGGCACAGGTTGCACGGCTTGACGAACTCGACGTTCGGCAGTTCGGCCTGCACATTGTCCGCCATCGAGCATTCGGTGACCATGACAAGGCGCTTCGGCTGATGCTTGCGCACCCAGTCGATCATGTGCGCGGTCGAGCCGGTGAAGTCCGCTTCCGCGATCACGTCAGGCGGGCATTCGGGGTGCGCGATGATCTGCACGCTGGGATCGGCCTCGCGATAGGTGCGCAGCTCGTCGCCGGTGAAACGCTCGTGCACTTCGCACGCGCCTTTCCACGCGATGATCTTCACGCTGGTTTTCGAGGCAACGTACTTCGCCAGATACTGGTCCGGCAGGAAGATCACGGTGTCGGCGCCCAGGCTTTCCACCACCTGCACGGCGTTCGACGACGTGCAGCAGATGTCGACCTCCGCCTTCACGTCGGCGGACGTGTTGACATAGGCCACCACCGGCACGCCGGGGAAGCGCTCACGCAACAGGCGCACGTCCGCGCCGGTGATGCTTGAGGCCAGCGAGCAGCCGGCGCGCGAATCCGGGATCAGCACGGTCTTGTCGGGGTTCAGGATCTTGGAGGTCTCGGCCATGAAGTGCACGCCGCACTGGACAATGACTTTCTCCTTCACCTTCGTCGCCTCGCGCGCGAGCTGCAGCGAGTCGCCGCCGATGTCGGCCACGCAGTGGAAGATTTCCGGCGTCTGATAGTTGTGCGCCAGGATCACCGCGTTGCGCTGCTTCTTCAGATCGTTGATCGCCTTGACGTAAGGCGCCATGAACGGCCACTCGATCTCGGGAATGACGTTCTTCACCTTGGCGTAGAGATGCGCGGTGGCGCGCTCGACCTCGGGCGTCCATTCCAGCGACGGCATCGGCAATGCGCGCGCGCGGTCCGCGTCGGTGAGGAGCGGACGGGTGACACCGACCGGCTGGTGGTGGACCGGATTCCCGAAATCGTCGGGACCGTAAATTCCTGAGATCGGCATTGCAGCCTCCTTGTATCGCCTAATATACTCATTTTGAGCATATTAGGGCCTTGAGAAATCCGGCCTTTTGGGCCGGCGTTCCAAACTCGGGCTCCCTGAAGGACGACGGACTTAGTCTGCCGGCGTTCCTTCGCTCGCGAGATCGTTACTTATTCTCATATCGAGCAAAACTAATATAGCAGGTCAACCGGAGCCTCGCCAGAGGCATGCCGAAAAATTCCCGCATGGCGGGAATGCGCCCGCGGGCCGCTCAGCGATGTGACGCTGGCTGCGGACTTATTTTCACTATGGGCATGATCTTCTCCGAAAACCGGTTCCCACTTTTCGGGATCATGCCCGAAGGGGGCTTGGCAAAGCTGACCGGAGCCGCCAATCAGAGGGCCGAATTTCAACCGCACAAGAAAAGACGGAGAGAAAAGTTGGCAACGTTCAAGGCAGTCAGAATCGACAAGGCTGAAAAGGGCACCACGGCGGCGCTGACGCAGTTCGACGAGGCGGAACTGATGGACGGCGACGTCACCGTCGCGGTCGAATGGTCCACCGTGAACTACAAGGACGGACTCGCGATCACCGGCAAGTCGCCGGTGGTGCGCCGCTTTCCGATGATCGCCGGTGTCGATTTCGCGGGCACGGTTCTGGAGTCATCGCACGCGGGCTGGAAGGCCGGCGACAAGGTTGTTTCCACCGGATGGGGTCTCGGCGAAACGCATCTCGGCGCCTACGCCGAGAAGGCGCGCGTCAAGGGCGACTGGCTGGTGCGTTTGCCGGACGGCATGACCACGCGCGAAGCGATGGCGATCGGCACCGCGGGCTTCACGGCGATGCTGTCGGTGCTGGCGCTGGAGAAGCACGGCCTCACGCCGAAGGACGGTCCGGTGATCGTCACCGGCGCAGCCGGCGGCGTTGGTTCGGTTGCTGTCGCGCTGCTCTCCAAGCTCGGCTTCCAGGTCATTGCCTCGACCGGCCGTGCCGCCGAGCATGATTACCTGCGCGGCCTCGGTGCGTCCGAAATCATCGACCGCAACGAACTGTCCGCACCCGGCAAGCCGCTTGGCAAGGAGCGCTGGGCCGGGGGAATCGACAGCGTCGGATCGACCACGCTGGCGAATCTGCTCTCGATGACGAAGTACGGCGGCGCCATCGCCGCATGCGGTCTTGCCGGCGGTATGGATCTGCCGTCGTCGGTCGCTCCATTCATTTTGCGCGGGGTGTGCCTTTTGGGCATCGATTCCGTGATGTGCCCGATTGGCCCGCGCAAGGCTGCCTGGGAGCGCCTGGCGAAGGATATCGACCACGCCAAACTTGCTGAAATGACTAAGGAAATCGGCCTCGCCGACGTCTTCGACGCAGGCCCGAAAATTCTCGCCGGTCAGCTTCGCGGCCGAACGGTGGTGAGAATTTCCTGAGGATGTTCAGACTTTACAAACCATGGTGCTCCAATGTTGCCATGGTTGGTATGGTAATCAGCGGGTTAAGGGGTAAACCGCCGGGCGCTCGGCCCGGTGGGTTTTCATGATCCGCAGTTCAGTCAGTTGGAGTAGTCCGCATGCTCGTGCGCATCGTTCTTGGAGCCCTGCTTGCCGGTTCGGTTGCAGCGCCGGTGTTCGCTGAAACCCTGAACGCGGACGAAGCGCGCAAGTTCGTGGCGAACAAGATGTTCGCCTTCACCTGCTTCGACGGCACCAAGGGCGTCGGCAAGATCACCAACGACGGCGCGGCGGCAGGCGCGGTGCAGTTCAGCGGTGCCGGCGAGACCCGTCACATGCGGCTGCCGTCCAACACGCTTCAGGTGCGCGGCCAGCAGATCTGCGCATCGATCAAGGGCATTCCCTTCGAGCCGTGCTTCAACCTGAACAAGACCGACAATGTCAGCTTCCGCGGCTCCGTGTCGGGCATGGGCTTCGCCTATTGCGATTTCCGCAAGCACGGCAATGCGCGCGTGTTCCTCGCGCGCTCGATCTCGCGTCCGCGCTCGCTGCGTGCGCCCGGCGTGACCCAGTCGGCGGATGCAACTCCGCGTGCCGAGGTGCGTCCGGCTTCGGTTCGCAGCGAACCGGCGCTTGAGCTGCGCCGGTCCGCCAGCGAGTAAACGCAGGATTTTGCTTCGTCATTGCGAGGAGCCATTAGCGCGTTTACGCGCGTCTTCGACGCACTATGGCGACGAAGCAATCCAGTTTTTCTTAAGAGTGGATTGCTTCGCGGAGTTTATCATCGGGCGGCGCTTTGCGCCGACCCGTTGGCTCGCAATGACGGTTGGGCACATCACGTCGCCGGCTGTACCGGTGGCCTTGTCTGCTTGAACAGAATGCGCTGGTACAGCCATCCGATCGCCACCAGCACGAGGCCCAGACCGATGAACGAGAACGCGCGGTAGGCGCCGGTCAGGTTCGACATGTCGATCAGGAACACCTTGAGCACGGTGAGGGCGATGATCACCGCCGACGCAAGCCGCGCGCGCTGCGACGGCAGCAGCAGGCCAATGCCCAGCAGCACCACGCCGAACACCAGCCACGCGACGGAGTAGGTGTACTGCTCGGCATCGAACGTGGTGCTGCTGTTGAGATAGGGCCCGTGATAGAGGCGGCGGATCTCCAGCGTGATCCAGGCCAGGGCAAGAACGAGCGAACCGGCCGCGATGGTGTTGGTATAGGCCGCCGCGCGGCGTCCGGCCACGGCATAGGACAGCAGCAGCGCGAGGATCGCCGGAAGCGCGTAGCCGAGGATCAGCGGATTGATGAACGTGCCCGCGATCTCGATCTTCCAGATCGCCGGGTTCGCGATGAAGAACAATCCGAACAGAATTGCGAGGCCCGCGAACCATGTCAGCAGCAGGGCCCCGGCGTTATGGATGACACTGCCTGTCCGGATGCGAAGCCGCTCCAGCCCGATCGCCATCGCCAGCGCGACACAGACCTGCAGGCCGATCTCGATCAGATCCGACGACCGGCTGTAGATGTTGCCGTTGTTGATATAATGGCGGATCTCGGTGAAGGCGAGCAGCACCGTGAACAGGATCGCGGCGGCCTCCAGGCTGCGCAGCGGACCGTCGTCGCCGCGCCTGCGCAGGAAGTGCGCGCCGAGCCAGAACGAGGCCGCCGGAATGCCGTAGCCAAGCAGCAGCCAGTTGAAGATCGGCGTGGTGCCGAGGTCGTTGCCGACGATGCGGGGCTCGTGGCCGATCCGCAGCACCACGATGCCTGCCAGAATAGCGGCGAGCGCACGCAGGAACGGGATCGGCCGCTTCATGGAAATCCATGCGGTGCCGAGCGACATCAGCGCGAGCGCGATGGTGAGCCAGCCTTTTTCCAGCGCGAACGTAAACGCCAGCGCCAGCGCGGCGAGGGTGCCGGTGGCGAACAGGGCGGTTGCGATCATCTGGCCGGGACGCGTATCGCGCTTGGTCAGGAGTTCGGTCGCCGCGGCGAATGCGCCGGCGACCGCAATGGCGATGATCGCGAACGGGATCGAACGATCAAGATGTGCGATGCGCGCATAAAGCGCGACCAGCAGTGCCAGCGGCGTGAACACGCCGGCCGCCGCCCAGATCACCGGTATGATCGCGCTGACGGAGCGGCCCTGCGCGAGGAAACCCGCTGCGCCAAACGCTGCGCCGAAACCGGCCGCCGCGATGAGATGCATGCTGATTGAGCCTTCGTCGGCGCGTGTGCCGATGCCGGGCATTGCGCCGCCGGGCATTACGGTGAGTTCTGGATTGGCGCGGATCGCCCATTCGGCAAACACCGCGAAGACGAACAGCGCGGCGGCGCCGATCGTGCCGGTCGCGCTCTCCGCCCGCCATGCAATCGCGAAAGTCGCCGCGACCAGCAACGCGAACACGATCATCGCGGGGTCGGCATGGTTGTTGGTCAGGACCAGCGCCGTTGCGCCGAACAGGAACACGGCGAGCGAAATCGACGATACCGGTTCGACGCGGCCTTGCTCGGCGGAGGGGCCGAACATGAATCCGGCGACCACCAGAACCGCGGCCAGCGCGAAGCTGACAATGATGTCGAACGCGTGCGGACCGAGCGTATCGGCACGTGCGATGTTGAACAGCATCCAGAGCGCGCCGAAAACAATCGTGGTGACGGCCAGCCAGCGCCACAGGCGAATGCGCGCGAGGCCGAAGGCGGCTGCGGTCACGATCGCGATGTAGATGTAGAGCGCCCAGTAGTCCGGCTTATCCGACGCCACCAGCACCGGCGTCACGAATGCGCCGATGACGCCAAGCCCCGCCAGCGCCGGACCATGCAGCAGCGCAGCCGCAAGGGTGCCGAGCGCGACCGCGCCGAGCAGGACGAAGGCGACAGGCGGCGCGAGAAAACCGTAGAGCGCATAGGCGGCATAAACGGTCGCGAATGCGACCGCCGTTCCGGCTGCGGTCAGGATCGCCGGGATGTTGGCAATCGGCACCGGTGCGATCGACGACAGGCTCTCCTTGCGCCGTGCGAACTCACCGACGGCGAGCAGGCCGAGCGCGAACAGGCCGCCGAGCAGCACACGCACCTCGGGGCCGAGCAGTCCGGCTTCGATGGAATACTTGACCAGGAAGACGCCGCCGAGCGCGAGCGTCAGTCCGCCGACCCAGACCACCCAGCGGGTGCCGATGCGCTCCTCGAAGCCGGGGCCAGCCTGTGCGGCAGGTTCAGCGGGTGTTTCAGGAATGTCGCCGTCCACGGTTTCCCGATAGCGCGATCCGGCAGGCGGCAGCGGCGGCGGAGTCGACGCGGCCCGTTCGGCTGATTCAGGCGTTGCCGTTTCGGGCACGATCGGCGGAGCGATCGGAGCATCCGTTCTGATTGTCGATGGACGCGCGCCGCCCGCGAGCGAGGCTTCGAGCAGGGACAGCCGCGCCTCCATTTCTTTCGAGCGCATGGTCACGTTGCGGGCAATGCCGATCGCGATGATGGCAAGGACAAGCGCAATAAATTCCATCGATCCTCCTTGCGCGATCCGCCTCAGCGAGGGCTTTCGGATCGCGCGAAAAATTCTTTGCCGCTTAGTGGCCTATCAACTTCTGGGGACTGATCCGTTTGAATTGGAATGCCTGTGTCGATACGGGTGTGGCGGGGCTCCCTCTCCCGTGGGGAGAGGGTTGGGGTGAGGGCGTAGAATCTGTCGTGAGAGCGTACGCCCTCACCCGCCGCGCTTCGCGCGTCGACCTCTCCCCACGGGAGAGGTGAGGCTGTACCGATGCCGCGCTCTGGCTGCCCATTCTCACCTCATTCTAGCGTCGTCCTCGTACCCGCAATCCGGGCGCGGGGCGCTCCTGCAACACTTCGCGGCGGAAGCGAAACAGCGCCGCCGGGCGCCCGCCGGTCTGGGTCGACATTTCGCCGGTCGGCTCGACCAGCGCGCCGGCCTCCACCAGCCGGCGGAAATTCTGCTTGTGCAAATGACGCCCCGAGATGGCCTCAACGGTCCGTTGCAATTCGGTTAGTGTGAACTCCGGCGGCAGAAGTTCAAACACCACCGGGCGATATTTCAGCTTGGCGCGCAGCCGCGCGATGGCGGTGGCGAGAATCCGGCGGTGGTCGAACCGCATCGGCGAGCCGAGCGCCGGCAGTGTCTTGCGCGCCAGTGCGGCGGGACGCCCGTCGCGGCGGGATTCCTCGATCAGCCCGGCCTCGTAGAGCAGTTCATAGCGGTCGAGCACACGCTCTTCATCCCACTGCGCCCCAACGCTATGAAAATCATGGGTGCCGAAGTAAAGCCGGACGCGGTCGCCGCGCGCCAGCGCGCGGGCGGTATCCGGCTTTTCGGACTGCGCCGCCCAGTCTTCAAGCGCGGGAAGGATCTCCTTCTCGATCATCGCCGGGCGCTGGTCGCGCCAGTCTTCCCACGGAAAGTAGCGGTACCATGGCTTGAAGGTCGCGCCCGCCACCTGCGGCTTCGAGGTGCTGTCTGCGGCGCGGGTCAGCGCGAGATAGCCGACCGAGGCGACATGGGCGTCGGTGTCGCTGCGCTGGGCATGGCGGCCACGGTCGCCGAATGTGTAAAGCTGTTCGACATAGCCAAGGCGCAGGCCGGTCTGCTCCTCCACCCATGAGCGCAGGCCGATCTCCAGCGTGCGATGAGCGACTGCGTCGAACGGCCCGAACGGCAAGCCTTCAAGCTCGTCGCCGTCGCCGCCGGACGCGGTCAGTATCGACGGTTCGTTGCCGTCGATCGACACGATGGCCGCCGTCAGGCCGATCTCGATCGGTGTGAGGACTTTATCGGTCATGATGCAAAAGCCCCGTCATTGCGAGGAGCGCAGCGACGAAGCAATCCAGTCTTTCCGTTGCTAGGGATTGCTTCGCTTCGCTCGCAATGACGGATCTCATTCGAGGTCCACACGGAACGGCCGGCCCTCGATGGTCATGTTGCCCGGACCCATGGCATCGAGCGCGCGGACCATGCGTCCGTCGCGCCCGAGCACCTCGTCCGCCAGCGTGACGATCAGCCGGTTCGGATAGGCGCTCGGCGATGCCGAGCGGATCTGCCGCGCGATGGAGGTTTCATCCCGGTGCGGATTGAGCGCGCAGGCCGCCATGAATGCGCTCGCGGTGGAGCGGCTGATTCCGGCATAGCAGTGAATGACCATCGGCGCGGCGCGATCCCACCTGCGGATGAAAGTCAGCGCCTGTTCGACATGTTCATGCGACGGCGCGACGAAACCCTGTGCAGGCTCGTTGATGTCGTCCATCTGGATGCGCAGATGATTGGCTTCCAGCACCGACGCCGGGCGCACCACCTGCGCGACATTGGCCATCACGGTGAGGATGTGTTGCGCGCCGGTGGCTTCGACGGTGGCGGGCAGGGCGGCAAGCGAGCAGACGTGAATCATGGCGGTCCTTATGTTCCGCACGAGTATATGCCTGCTGTCGCCAAACCGCCATTACAGGATTGGAATTGATACCGCTGATCTCTCGTTCGTCATGCCCGGACTTGTTCCGGGCATCCACGTCTTTCGTTGCACTGCGATCAAGACGTGGATGGCCGGGGATAAACCCGGCCATGACGGTGAACATGAATGCAAGCGGTCAGCCTAGCAGCGCCTTGAATCGCGCGAGAAACTGCTTTTCGGCGCGCCCGGCCGACCATGGCGTCACATAATCTTTTTCGGTCGCCGCGGGCAGTTTCGGATCGCGGCCGAACAGGCGTTTGGCTTCGGCCTGTGCGAAGCCGGCAAGATGCGTCGCTTCGAGATAGGCCGCGCCCATGTCGGCGGCCTTGATCTGCTGCTCGATCTCGGCCGGCAGGGTCGCGGGCAGGCCGAAGCGGATGTGGATCGCCGACAGCAGCCGCTTCTCGACAACCTTGTATGATCCTCCGATCACCGCCTTGAACGGCGAGATCATGTCGCCGATCACGTATTCCGGCGCGTCGTGCAGCATCGCCGCCAGCCGCACGCGATGATCGACGCGCGGGGTATGCTGACGCAACACGGCCTCGACCAGCAGCGTGTGCTGCGCCACCGAGAAGATGTGCGCACCGTGGGTCTGTCCGTTCCAGCGCGCAACCCGTGCAAGGCCGTGCGCGATGTCCTCGATCTCGATGTCGAGCGGCGAGGGATCGAGCAGATCGAGGCGGCGGCCCGACAGCATCCGCTGCCAGGCGCGTCCCGCCTTGGACGGGGATGGTTTCTTCGTGGTCATTTGGACTTTACGCGCACCGGCTTCTTCAGCTTGCTGCACGTCTCGTGGCAATGGCACGCGACGAGATGGTCGTTGACCATGCCGGTGGCCTGCATGAAGGCGTAAACGATGGTCGGTCCGACGAACTTGAACCCGCGTGCGACCAGCTCTTTCGACATTTTCGTCGAGACCGGCGTCGCGGCGGGGACCGAGGCGGTGGTCTTGAAATTGTTGATCTTCGGCTTGCCGTCGACGAAGTCCCACAGGAAGGCGGAAAAACCCGGACCTTCCTCCATGATCTTCAGATACGCCTTAGCGCTGTTGACCGTGCCTTCGATCTTGGCGCGGTTGCGCACGATCCCGGCGTCATTCATCAGCGCGGCGATCTTCTTGTCGCTGTAGCGCACGATCTTCGACGGCTCGAAATCGTCGAACGCCTTTCGGAAGTTGTCGCGCTTGCGCAGGATGGTGATCCACGACAGCCCGGCCTGAAATCCGTCGAGGATAAGTTTCTCGAACAGTGCGCGGTCGTCGTAGTCCGGCACGCCCCATTCGGTGTCGTGATAGGCCATGTAGAGCGGGTCTTCGCCCGGCCATGGGCAGCGCACCAGCCCATCGTCATGCAGGCGCGCGCTTTTCATGCGGAGGCCTGCTTCGGCGCGGCCTTCACGTCATCAGCTGAGACGAGGCAGATCGGGAGCCCGCCTGCGGTCAGCGGCAATCCGGCCTCGAGTGCATCGGCAACGCGGTCGGTGCGCAGCAGCGCGAGGCCCACGCCGTTCGCCGAGGAGCCCATGGTGCCGACGGCCTTGTCGCCCGCGGTCACCGGCAACCCGATTTCCGGCACCGAGCCGCCGAGCCGGACGCGGACCGTGCGCGTGCGCGCGGTGCCGCGATGCTGCATCCGGGAGACGACCTCCTGGCCGACATAGCAGCCCTTGTCGAAATCGACGCCGTGCAGACGGTCCATGTTGGTCTCGTGCGGGAAGGCGTCGCTGTAGATGAAGTCGACCCCGCCGCGCGGAATGCCGCAGGCGATGCGGTGCGCCTCAAAGGCGTCGCTCTCGGTCACGTCCGCGCCGATGGCGGCCGCTGTTTCGTCGACGAGATCGTCAGGCACGAAAACGCGCCAGCCAAGCTGCGGGTCGCGCGGGTCTTCGAACGCGAGGTCGGGCTTCGTTGCCGGTGTGCCGCCCCAGACCGCCATCACGCCGAGCTGCGACGACAGGTTGTCGACGGCGACTTTCTTCCGCAGCTTGTAGAATCCGAGTTTGGTGGCGAAGGTCTGCGCGAGCGCCAGCGGGCAATCGAACACGAAGCCGCCGCCATGGGCTTCCGGCGCTTCGGTGACAAGAAAATCCACGATGATCTTGCCCTGCGGCGTCAGAAGCGCGCCGAACCGGGCCACACCGGGCCGCACCAGTTCCACATTGGTGGTGATCAGTCCGTCGAGGAATGCCCTCGCATCTTCGCCGCTCACTTTGACGACGCCGCGGTCGGGCAGAAACGCTGCTTTCATAAGGTTTTCTCGGATATTCCCGGCGTTCTGTGGGGATATGCACCCCGCTTGGTTGTTACACCGCAACCTAAGGCGCTAAACTGCCGACAACAAGGCCTGCATGGCCTCCATCCAGCCCCGCCACCAGACGAGTTTCGAGCATTGGCCCAGACATTTGATGTGATTCTAAAATCCGGCAGCGTGGTCAATCAGGACGGCGAGGGGGTGCGGGATATCGGCATCTCCGACGGGCGGATCGCGGCGATCGGGTCGCTCGCTGGGGCGAGCGCGGGCGAGGTGATCGACTGTAAGGGCCTGCACATCCTGCCCGGCGTGATGGACACCCAGGTGCATTTCCGCGAGCCGGGCCTCACCCACAAGGAAGACCTTGAAACCGGCTCGCGCAGCGCGGTGCTCGGCGGCGTCACCGCCGTGTTCGAGATGCCGAACACCAATCCGCTGACCGTGACCGAGGAAGCCTTCACCGCGAAGGTGAAGGCCGGGCATCACCGGATGCACTGCGACTTCGCATTCTTCATCGGCGGCACCCGCGAGAACGTCAATCACCTGCCGGATCTCGAGCGCGCGCCGGGCTGCGCGGGCGTGAAAGTGTTTATCGGCTCATCGACCGGCTCGCTGCTGGTGGAGGACGACGACAGCCTGCGCCGCATCTTCAAGGTGATCCGCCGCCGCGCGGCATTTCACGCCGAGGACGAGTACCGCCTCAACGACCGCAAGCATCTGCGCATCGAGGGCGATCCGCGCTCGCATCCGGTGTGGCGCGACGAGGATGCCGCGCTGATCGCGACGCAACGCCTCGTCAAGCTTGCGCGCGAGACCGGCAAGCGCATTCATGTGCTGCACATCTCCACCAAGCAGGAAATCGAATACCTGCGCGATCACAAGGATGTCGCCACCTGCGAGGCGACGCCACATCATCTCACCCTCGCAGGGCCCGAAGCGTATGAACGGCTCGGCACCAAGGCGCAGATGAATCCGCCGGTGCGCGATGCAAGTCACCGCGACGGCATCTGGCGCGGCATCGAGCAGGGCATTGTCGATGTGCTCGGCTCCGACCACGCGCCGCATACGCTGGAAGAAAAGGACAAGGTCTATCCGGCTTCGCCGTCCGGCATGACCGGCGTGCAGACGCTGGTGCCGATCATGCTCGACCATGTCAACGCGGGACGGTTGTCGCTTGCGCGCTTTGTCGATCTCACCAGCGCCGGCCCGGCGCGGCTGTTCAACATCGCGTGCAAGGGCCGCATCGCCGCCGGCTACGACGCCGACTTCACCGTCGTGGACATGAAGCGCGAGGAAACCATCACCGACAAGTGGATCGCCTCGCGCGCGGGCTGGACGCCCTATGATGGGGTGAAGGTGAAGGGCTGGCCGGTCGGCACCTTCGTGCGCGGCAAGCGCGTGATGTGGCAGGGCGAGGTCGCAACCCCGTCGACCGGCGAGACGGTGCGGTTTCTGGAAACGCTGAAGCCGTGATCTGAAGAGCTACCGAACAACGCCCCGGCAGCGATGCCGGGGTTTTTGTTTTCGCGAAATCCATCAATCAGGATCGCAAAGGGCCTCATTCGACCTCGTCGGTACAAACCTTCATCCGACGCGCGCGTGAAGTGCGTGCCCAGCACCATGATCATCGGCGTGGCCTGCGGAAAATCGTAGATCATCTCGTAGCCGACGCGAATCTTGATTCCAGTCACGTGTTTCCAATCATGTGTGTGAAGGTCATCCCGGCATCGATGCCGGGCCTGGTGTTTTGACGTGTTAAACCAGTGCGATCACCGGCTCCTGCAACGACGTCACCGGAATATTGACTTGGCAAACGAGACCGGCCGGATTGAAGATCAGCCGTGCTTCGCCCTGAAGCTGACCGGGCAGCGCCTGCTCGATGAACGGCTGCCGAAATTCTTCTGCTTCGGTTCGGTCACCGCCGGCCCGCCGCTTTCCTTCCATTCGAGGGCGAAGCGTTCCGCCTCGGCATCGACCGACCATCTGATCGAGACGCGGCCGCCCGGCACCGGCGCGGCCAGACGGTCTGAAGTTTCGCGGCGACAACATGGGCATGAGCTTCGACACCTGCCTGAATGAGCAGTTGCCGAAGCTGGTCGTTTTCGTCCTCGACGTCGCGCAGCGGGGCGAGATGCCGCTCAGTGCTCATGAATTATCCCGTGTTTCGGCCGCGCCTTATGATTTGCGCTTTGCCACAGGCGGCGGGGGCGGATTCAGTTCCGCGATCTTGAGCAAGGCGTCGGCATGGGTGGCATGGGGACCGGTGACGAACGTCCCGCTCATCTTGGTGGTGTACCATCCCGAAACGACGCCAAGCCGAAGCGCCTCTTCCGGTTTGACGTGCCGCGACGACAGCTCTTTCGTTGTCATATCAAGCATGCATAGTCCTCCCGTTCCCGCCGAACGTCTCAATGAAGTTTCAGGATCAATCGTTCGCGGAAAACAATCGAGGTGGAAAACGTAGTCAGCTTTCGCTGTCGACCCGCGCGAAATCCTTGAGGACCGAGGCGACCAGATCGCGGTGGTGCGTATCGTGCACACCCAGCGTTGCGTAATAGAGATTCAGAATATAACGCGCCTTCGCCGCCGCTTCGGGCCACGATGTTGCATCCGTGTCGAGCAACTCCGTCTCGATCTGAAGCTGCCGCTCGCGCAGGACGGCTGCGTGGCTCTCGGCGTCGGCGAGAATGCGCCGCAGTCCCGTCGCCTTCTGCGCTGCCATACCGCGCCGGGAATCGAGATCGACGGGATCGTCAGACATTTGGCGCCACCGCGTCCCGATGCTGCGCGTCGGCAAGATCGACCGAACCGATGGCGATCATTTCCATCGAGTGATGATGCGGCGGTGCGCCCGGCACCATGATCATGGTGGCGACGCGCCGAAAGCTCGGAAAGGAGAGGCCTTCGATCATTTCTTCGTCGGCCACGATCTCGTAAGCGCCGGCCGGAAGCAGGCGTTCAATGCCCTTGATGCGCGCCGGATGTTTGAAGGTGACCGTCTCCCGCCGCGTTCTCGTGATCATGAGAAGCGCTCTGCGGCAACCTGATGGTTTGGCATGGGTTGACTGTGCGCCTTTCCGGCGCGGATAGCTATCGATTTATTGCCCGCAAATCGCGCCAGTTCGTATGAATAAGGCAGAAGTGACGTTGTCACCGGCGGATGATCGTCACGCTGAGTCAACGAAGTTTATCGACGTCGAAGGCCGGCTGATTGCCTTTTTCATCTTATTTCAACAATCATTGAAATATCTCTTGCGCCTGCGATAATATTTCAATAATCATTGAAATATGAACAAGCCGGATATCCTCGCGGCGCTGGCCGCCCTTTCGCAGGAAAACAGGCTGGATGCCTATCGCCTGCTGGTGCAGGCGGGGCCCGATGGAATGCCCGCGGGCGAGATTGCCGCGGATCTCGGCCTGTCTCCCAATGCGCTCACGTTCCATCTCGACCGGTTGCGCGAAGCAGGCCTTGTCACGGTTCGCCGCGACGGCCGTTCGATGATCTACGCGGCGCAATTCGACACTATGAACGGCCTGATCGGATATCTCACCGAAAACTGCTGCGGTGGCGCTGTCGAATGCGCGCCCGCTGTCGCCTGCAAGCCCGTGCGCAAGCGCACCAGGGTATCTGCTTAAAAGAAGGAGCGATCCCATGAAACGTCTGCATGTTCACGTCGCCGTCAACGACCTCAATCAATCGATCGGGTTCTATTCGGCATTGTTCGCCGCGCAGCCTTCGGTCGTGAAATCCGATTATGCGAAGTGGATGCTGGATGATCCGCGCGTCAATTTCGCGATTTCGGCGCGGGGCAGGGAAGCCGGCCTCGATCATCTCGGCATTCAGGTGGAAGACGCAGCCGAGCTGCAGGAGGTTTACGCACGGCTTCGCGTTGCCGGTGGCGAGATTATCGAGCAGGGCGAAACTGCCTGCTGTTACGCGAAGTCGGAAAAATCGTGGATCGGTGATCCGGCCGGCATCTCATGGGAAACTTTCCTCACCAAGGGGGAAAGCACCAATTACGGCGACGGAACAGGCGAGAACGAGGCGCGTATCGCGCATGAGAAGAAATCGGCGTGTTGTGCGCCGGAGATGAAGCCTGCTGCGGCTTCGGCCTGTTGCTAGAGGCGGCCATGTCTGACCATATCTACAACGTCCTATTCCTTTGCACCGGCAATTCCGCGCGCTCGGTGATCGGCGAGGCGATCCTCAACAAGATCGGCGCGGGCAAGTTCCGCGCCTACAGCGCCGGAAGCCAGCCCAAGGGTCAGGTTCATCCGGAGACCATCAAGCTGCTGGAAAGTCTCGGTTACGATACGTCCGGCTTTCGGTCGAAGTCATGGGCTGAGTTTGCCCGTCCCAGCGCGCCCTTGTTCGATTTCGTATTCACCGTCTGCGATAGCGCGGCGGCGGAGTCATGTCCGATCTGGCCGGGGCGGCCGATGACGGCGCATTGGGGCATTCCCGATCCGGCGGAAGCGACGGGCACGCCCGCCGAGATCGCGATGGCCTTCAAGGAGGCCTACCGGCTGCTCAATCAGCGCATCGCAATTTTCGTTGCTCTTCCAATTCGCTCTCTCGACGAACTCGCTCTCCGCAACAAACTGAAGGACATCGGCGAGATGGACGGCGCAACGAAAGCGCCCGAACGGTCCTGATGCCTTCACTCGCACAACGCGCCTTTGTGGAATGGCTCGGCACGGCGTTTCTGCTCGCGGCGGTCGTCGGTTCTGGAATCATGGCGGAGAAGCTCGCAGGCGGAAACGGCGCCGTTGCGCTCCTGTGCAACACCTTGCCCACCGGCGCGATCCTTGTCGTTCTGATCCTGATCTTCGGCCCGGTCTCGGGCGCGCATTTCAATCCCGCCGTGTCGATCGCCTTCGCCATGCGCGGCGAACTGCCGTGGAAGACCGCCGCGCTTTACATCGCGATGCAGGTGATTGGCGGGATCGCAGGCGTGTGGGCGGCGCACCTGATGTTTGAACTGCCGCTCTGGCAGTTTTCGGCCACGGTGCGTTCAGGCGGCGGGCAATTGTTCGCCGAGGGTATCGCCACGTTCGGATTGCTGCTGACGATTCTGGGATGCGTGGCGCGTGCGCCGTCGGCGGTGCCTTACGCAGTCGGGCTCTACATCACCTCGGCCTACTGGTTCACGGCTTCGACGTCGTTTGCCAATCCAGCGGTGACAGTTGCGCGTTCGCTGTCGGATACATTCGCCGGAATCGCACCGGCAGGCGTGCTGGCCTTCATCGCCGCTCAGCTTGTCGGCATGCTTGCCGCCGTCGTAGTGAGCGGCTGGCTGTGGAGGCGAACCACAAAGCCAGCGTAGCCCGGATGGAGCATGGCAATTTCCCACCGTCATGCCGGGATGCGCCCCTTGGCGCAGGCCCGGAATCCATGACTGCGAAAATCACCTGAGTGGCCGTGGATTCCGGGCTCGCACGAAGACGCGCGCCCCGGAATGACGGCGGACTCTCGAAACATTTCGTGATGGGGATACGTATCCCCGCCCTCCAAACCTCTCTTATGTTCGGCATGTCCCGCCCCGTTGATGAGGGGCGTTTCGCGATCGTCACGATACGCGGGGCGGGATGCGGTGGCGCGGCAGCGTCAGGCGCGAACGAGGTTGGCAGGGCGCGTTCCTTGTACAAAGGGCGTGTGAGTCATCCGAGCCAGCGCTGACGAACCACGCTGTGCGCAAGAGTTTAACGTGGCGACACGTTATACGTCCGCGCGTCCGCGCCGGCCCAAGTCGTGTGGTCCTGCGAAATCCGGTCTGCTCTTTTCACCTCCGACCGGAGGAGAAAAGTACCGCGGAGACGACGGCGTCAGCCTGCGGGCGTTGCCGGGGAGAGCACGAAACAAGCCGGAGCCCCACCGCGTGCGGAACGCCGGATGCAAACGGCGTGACCGTGGCGACTACGCTCGTGTGCTTTTCACTTTTGCACACGGGGCTGCGGATGCGCTCGCGCATCCGGCGTTCCGCGCGCCCTCATCGGGTGCAAGGCGCATGAGAAGATCGGGCGCCCCCGCGCCGTCATAACAACAGGGGCGATGACGCGCGTGGTTTGTGCGGGCTGTTTGAAAATTGAATCAGGAGCGACGATGGCGCGCGGCTTACTGCTTGAACTCGACCACCGAGAATTCGCCGCTGCGGATGCGGCCAGCGAGACCTTCGACGAACTTCGCCACGGCGTCCTCGCCATAGGTGCTGACCAGTTCGGCGAATGCGGCGAACAGGCTGGCCTGCGCCAGGCAATCGCCGTCGACACCGTCGTGACGCGCTTCCGCCCATGCCTCGTTGAGGTAATTCAGCGCCGCCCGCTTCTGATCCTGATCCGGCGAAAATCCGTGAGCGGGCGTCCATGGGTAAGGATGCGACATGAAATCAATTTGCCTGTGGAACGCGTCCGGGCGGACTGCACGTTGAAACTGCACAGAGCATTAGCATGCAGGACGGAGCCCGCGAGCCGGTTCTTTAGGAAAGGTTAACGGCGCGAATTCAAGTTATCGCGTTATTTCCGGCATTCCCCTTCGAGCTGCGGCAGACTGTCCACCGGAAATTTAGTTGGCGTAACGCGCCGTCAGGTCCCGGGAGATTTTCGAGCCTTCTTCGAGGTAGCGGCGGATGGCGACATTCGCGGCGGGGGTGCAGGAACGGTAGGTCTGCTGGAACCCGTTATAGCCGCGGTTGAAGCTTGCGATCATCCGGCTGCGGCGGTCGCCTGAAGGTGTCTCGGCATCGACCAGCGCCTGCATTTCGGCGCGCCATTTCTGGCCTTCATTGGTGCCGCAGATCCCCCGCAGGTAATGCAGGGTGCCGAGGATTTCGGCCAGCCGCTGGAGATCGCCGTCGAACGGCGCAGCCGCGTCCTGGGCCCGGACCGGAACCGGCCCGGCCAGTGCCGCCATCAGGAAAACTGCGAAAATCCGCTTCAGCATGAGGGCCGCATATGCCCGTTCAACGGGCCGGAAGCAAGGCAGAGCTAAAGCCCCATCATGGCCGCCGCCGCCCGGATCGTGTCGTTCAGCCCATGGGTGACCGGCAGGCCGTCCACGGCACTCTGGGGCGAGAGCCAGCGGGCGTCGTCCAGTTCGTCGTTGAGCGCGACGTCATTGGCGACCCAGCGGGCGGCGAACGGCAGGATGACGAAATGGCCATGGCCGCCGGTGCGGGGCGGCAGCGCCTCGCGGTAGCCGACAAGGCCCACGATCTCGATCTCGAGGCCGGTTTCCTCCCGGACCTCCCGGGCCAGCGCCTCATGCAGGCTTTCACCGAATTCGACCCGGCCGCCGGGAAAGGTGTAGACGCCCTTGGCCGGTTCGCGGGCGCGGCGGACCAGCAGGATCTTGCCGTCGCGAAAAATGCCGGCGCTAACCGCGAGCCGGGGGCCGGTATGGGAAAAGCCGGTCATGGTCAGCGGTTCATGATCTGGTCGATGTCGTCGGCATCGCTGCTGCTGCTGCCGTTGATCATGGAGCCTGCCAGGGTGACGAGCGGCTTGACCCAGCCCGCGGCCTGTTCGGCCAGGATGGTGCGGGTTTCGGTATGTCGCACCTGGCGCATGGCGTCTCCAACCGTGGTCAGGATCGAGGTCATGGTGGAGGTGATGTTGTCGAATTCGGCACGGACCGCGGGATCGCTGGAATCATAGGCGCTGATGGCAAGGTCGCGGGCCTTGAAGTTGGAGGCCGCGAAATGCTCGCGATAGCTCATCGGCTGCCAGCCGAGGAAGTCCTCGAAGCACTCGGGAATATCGGGGATCATTTCGAGCAGCATGATCGCTTCGTTGAAATGATTCAGGTAATCGGTGGCAAGGCCTGTGCGGGGATTGATGTTGGCGTCGCGCAGCAGCTGGGCGCGGGCGGCCATGTCATCGGCCAACTGGGCGTCTGAAGGGCCGCACTCGTCGTCAGCGGGGGACATGGCGTGGAGGGCGGAATGCGACATCGTGCTGGATGTTTGGGCACCGCAGGTTAAAGGTGGCTGAACAAGTTTCGCTTATATGTCATTTTCCACCGCCACGGCTTCATTTCCGAGTCTTTTTATGTGCGGGCGATACCTGATTACATCATCTCCCGAGGCGCTGCGCCGGCTGTTCGGCTACCGCGAACAGCCGAATTTTCCACCCCGGTATAACGTTGCTCCGACCCAGCCGGTGCCGGTGGTGATCCTTGAAAACGGCGTCCGCCAGTTCCGGCTGATGCGGTGGGGCTTTCTGCCGTCATGGGCCAAGGACCCGCGCACGTTCGCCCTCGTCATCAATGCGCGCGCCGAAACCGTTCTCGAAAAGCCCTCGTTCCGCAACGCCATCCGGCTGCGGCGGTGCATACTTCCGGCGGATGGATACTACGAGTGGAAAACGTCGCCTACGCGCAAGCAGCCGCATCTTATCCGCCGGCGCGACGGCGAACCGATCGGTTTTGCCGGAGTTGCGGAAACCTGGATGGGACCGAACGGCGAGGAAGTCGACACTGTGGCCATCGTCACGGCGGCGGCGACCCCGGAGATGGCGGTGCTGCACGATCGCGTCCCGGTGTCGATTGATCCGCGGGATTTCGATCGCTGGCTTGGAGGCGATGAACTCGATCTCGAGCCCGCGCTGGAGTTGCTGGTCGCGCCGCGGGCCGGGACGTTCGTCTGGCACGAGGTCTCACCCGCGGTGAACCGCGTCGCCAATGACAGCCCGGACCTGATCCTGCCGTGCAGCGACGAGGACATTGCCATCGCCGAGGCCGCGGCCCGCAAGCAACCCAAGGAATCGCAAAGAAAGCTCAAGATCTCCGCACCCGAAGAAGATAACGGGCAGGGCTCCTTGTTCTAGAGGCTCGCTGTTCTAGGGCTGTTTCGCGGCTGTCACGTCTGGGAAAATGTTCAGGGCCGCGTATTGCAGCAGCATGATCGTCTTGGCGTCGACGATGCGGCCATCCGCGATCATGGCGAGTGCCTGGGCGATCGGCAATTCCAGCGTCTCGATGTCTTCGCCTTCGTGGGCAAGGCCGCCGCCGTTTCCGACCTTCATGTCGGACCGATACTCGGCGATGAAGAAGTGAAGTTTTTCAGTGACCGCGCCCGGACTTGTGAAGGCCTCGAAGATCTTCCGGATCGGGCCAAGACGATAGCCGATTTCCTCCTCCGCTTCGGACCGGATGCGCGCTTCAGGCTCGGCATTGTCGAGCGAACCGGCCGGTGCTTCGACCAGCAGGCCGTCATATCCATTGGCATAGGTGGGATAGCGGAACTGACGGATCAGGATCACGGTTTGCTGCGCCAGATTGTAGGGAAGGATCGTCACTCCGTCGCCGCGATCGAAGGTTTCCCGGTGCTGTGTCTGCCATTCGCCGCTGGAGCGCCGCCAGTCGAAGGTCGTTGATCGCAACTTGTACTTGTTGTCTGAGAGCAGGCGGATGTCCTTGATGCGAATGCGGTCGCTCACGCTCATACAGTTGCCCTTAATTCTTGTCGAAAATCGTGATCACGGCGTCATCGGGCGGCCATCAAGCCACTTTGCGTAGATGACACGCTCCTGCTCTTCATAGTCGAGCGTTTCGTAGAACGCCTGGACGCGTGTGTTGTCTGCACGGACCAGCAACTGGAGTTTCTCGATCCCGCGATCGCGGAGCCAGTCCTCGGCTGCCGTCATGATCGCGCGGCCGTATCCTTTTTCGCGTTGATCAGGGTCCACAGCGACATAATAAACCCAGCCGCGATGCCCGTCGTGCCCGACCATCACAGTGGCGGCGATAGTGTTTCCGTCGCGGCCGACAAGAACGTCCGAATTGGGTTTCTTGCGCGCGCGGTCGAGATCGGCTTGGGGTTCGTTCCACGGCCGCGTCAGTTCGCACCGCTCCCACAACGCGACAATCGCAGGGATATCTGCGTCCTCTGCGGGGGTGACCGCGAAGCTGCTCTTTGGCGCGGCCGATGATTCCGTCACAGCACCTTGCCGGGGTTCATGATGTTCAATGGATCGAGCAGATGTTTGATCGACCGCATGATGTCGAGCGCAACGGGATCTTTGACATGCGGCAGCTCATCGCGCTTCAGCACACCGATGCCATGCTCGGCGGAAATCGATCCGCCGTGCTTTGCAACGACCGCATGCACCGCATCGTTCATGTCGTGCCAGCGCGCGAGATATTCCGCCATGTCGGCCCCAATCGGCTGGCTCACATTGTAATGGATATTGCCGTCGCCAAGATGACCGAACGCAAACGGGCGGGCGCCGGGAATGAGTTGGGTCACGGCGGCGTCGGCTTCGCGCAGAAATTCCGGCACGGCGGCGACGGGGACGGAGATGTCGTGCTTGATCGAGCCGCCTTCGGGCTTCTGCGCCGGCGAAATGACCTCGCGCAGTTTCCAGAACGCGTTGCGCTGATCCAAGTTCGCGGCGATCACCGCGTCGTTGACGATGCCGTCCTCCATGCCCTTGCCGAGGATCGCCTCGATGGTGTCGCGGGCGTCGTCGCGCGGCGAGGAGATTTCCATCAGTACGTACCATGGGTGACGGCCGGACAGCGGCGCGCGGATCGAAGGGCCGTGCTTGACCACGAAGTCGATGGCGATCTGCGGGATCAGTTCGAAGCTGGTCAGGCTTCCGGCGGCGATGCTGCGGGATATGTCGAGCAGCGTGAGCGCATCTTCCGGCGAGACAATGGCAGCGAACGCGGTCTCGACGGAACGCGGCTTCGGAAACATCTTCAGCGTCGCAGCGGTGATAATGCCGAGCGTGCCCTCTGCACCAATGAAGAGATCACGCAGATCGTAGCCCGTGTTGTCTTTCTTCAGGCTCGACAGGCCATGCATGATGCGCCCGTCCGCGAGAACGACTTCGAGCCCGAGCACGAGATCGCGGGCGACGCCGTAAGCCAGCGCGGCGATGCCACCGGCGTTGGTGGAAAGGTTGCCGCCGATGGTGCAGCTTCCTTCCGCGCCGAGCGAGAGCGGAAACAGCCGGTCGGCATCGGTCGCGCGCTGCTGTGCATTCGCGAGGATCACGCCAGCCTCGACGGTCATCGCGTTGGATTGCGTATCGACGGCGCGGATCTTGTCTAGACGCCGCGTCGAGACCACCACTTCGCCATTGTGCGGCGTCTGGCCGCCGACGAGGCCGGTGTTGCCGCCCTGCGGCACCAGTGCCGTTCTGGTTTCGGTGGCGAGCTTGCAGATCGCAGAGACTTCCGCGGTCGAGCCCGGCCGCAGAACCAGCGGCGAATGTCCCTGAAACAGGCCGCGCTCTTCCGTGAGATACGGAGCGGCGTCGTGCGGATCGGTCACCGCGTATTTTTCGCCGACGATCGCGGCAAAGCGCGCCAGCAATTCGGGCGACAGAACGGTGGGCGGTGGCTGCACGATATTCATCTTTGTTCTTCTTTGTTGTTCTTCCCAATCAGCTTCGCGGAACGGCCGCGCGCTGCAGGCGATCGTTGATGGCTTCGCCGAGACCCTCATTCGGAATCGCCATCACCGCGATGGCGCGGGAGCCGCGCGCGTCGAGTTCGCGAAGATAACTGAAAAGATTCGCGGCAGCTTCCACCAGATCGCCGGCTTCCGACAAATTCATGACGCTGGCCCGCTCAGAGCCGGGGATTGCGCTGGGCCCGAATGCCAGCAGTGCTTCTCCAGCTTCCAGCCGGTGCGCATCGAGCCGGACCGGGGTGCGAGGGGCATAGTGCGAGGCCAGCATGCCCGGCGCCAGCGGAAGGGCTTCGGCAACTCCGTTGTCCTCCGGCATCCGGGCAAGTTTCTCGCCCAGCACGCGCTCGATGTCCTCGCGGGGAAGCCCGCCCGGCCGAAGCAGCAGCGGCGTCTCAAAACAGCCGACAATGGTGGATTCGACGCCGACCAACACCGGTCCACCGTCGATAATGAGATCGATACGGCCGGAAAGATCGCCCAAGACGTGTTCTGCCGTAGTCGGCGAGACATGCCCCGAGATATTGGCTGACGGCGCGACAATAGGCTTGCCGAAAGCCTGTAAAATTTCATGCGCCACCGGATGTGCCGGAACGCGAACGGCAACCGTCTCGAGTCCGGCGGTGGCAAGATCGGACACCGGGCATCCCGGAGCTTTCGGCAGCACCAGCGTCAGCGGTCCCGGCCAGAACGCCTCTGCAAGGCGTAGACTCCTGTTATCGAAACGCGCGATCCGCTTTGCGGCTTGCAGATCGTTGACATGGGCGATGAGCGGATTGAACGACGGGCGTCCCTTCGCCTCGTAAAGCCGGGCCACAGCGCGGGCATTGGTGGCGTCCGCGCCTAGCCCATAGACCGTCTCGGTCGGAAACGCGACAAGTCCGCCGCCTTCGAGGCAGCGTGCAGCGGTATCCGCTGCACCGGCGGCGGGGACAATTGCCGTGTTCAAACCAAGTTTCATCACAAGAGCCGCGCCATCGTGGCGTTTTTTGAGGGATTTGATCCTTATACAGCTTCTTGCGGTTCGCGAGAGCCGACGCTATACCGGCGCCCATGTCGGAGTGTGGCTCAGCCCGGTAGAGCACTGCGTTCGGGACGCAGGGGTCGCAGGTTCAAATCCTGCCACTCCGACCATAACTCCCTGAAAATAAAACATATTTTCCGTGTTTGGGCCGCCAAATTCTCGGGCGGCGACTGACGCTGCTATCAGCGTCCGCCGACCTTGGTCCAATTTTCGCCGCCGCAAATCGCGCCGAGGCAGCCTTCGACACGGAGCGTGTTGGGGCCCATCCAGGCGATCTTGCTGTCATACACCCCGCCGTCGTCGGCGTTGTAGATGCGGCCAGCCCAGCGGCCGGGGCCGGAAGGATTCATTCCGATAAACAACTGGACACCGATCATCGGCCGGGTGGCGAGGGAGGCGTTCGGGTTTTTCGAGTCGGTCTGCGGCCGGCCTGTGGCGGGATCAATTGCCTCGCGCAGCCAGACGACCTTTCCACAGAGGGAGCTTCCACATTGGGAGACCTGAATTCGGGCGTCACCCTTCTCGGTCAGCCAGGTGCCGGTGGGCGATCCTTCGTCGTTTGCCTGCGCTGCGTTCCAGCCGCTCAATAAAAAGACCAGCGCCAAAATCAAATTCAATTTCGAATTCATGACCAACCTGTACTGCTCCGAAGCCCCCGGCGCCCGGACGAACCTATACAGGCCGATCCGTTATTCAAGCCGAGGGACCGGTCTGGTCTGCGTGTTTTTAGCGATTGTCACATCACGGACACCATCCGTGTGATTCCGACAGAGGCGACGCTATGTTTCTGCTTGCGTGTGATCGCTCCGCGGCGGCATGGCATGAGGCGGCTGGGGCGAACTGTCGTCATTGATGCGTCCGGGGCTGCGTAAATCGCGCCTCGGATATTGCTTTCATGACGTTATTCAGGCCCTTATACACAAGGTGATTCAGCCTTTATTGATTGCTGCCAGCCGGCCGAGGGCATGCACGAACTTATTCGCGATATTACCTTTTCGATCCTGTTTGCCTGGGTGCTGGGGCTTGGCGCGCATTTTTTCCGCCAGCCCCTGATTCTTGCCTATCTGGTCGCCGGTTTCGTGATCGGTCCCTACGGCGTGGGCTGGGTCAAATCGCAGGAATCGATCAGCACGATCTCCGAACTCGGCCTGATCTTCATGCTGTTCATGATCGGGCTGGAAATCGACCTGAAGAAGATCATCCGGGCCGGCCGTGTCATCCTGTTCGCTGCCGGCGGACAACTGGTCGGCGCCTGTCTGCTTGGGGCGGCATTCTTCGTCGCCATCGGCATGTCGCTGGGGGGCGGCAAGTTCGACGCGCTTTATCTGACGGTGGCCTGTGCGCTGTCGAGCACCGTCATCATCGTCAAGGTGCTCTATGAGAAACGCGAACTCGATACGCTGCCGGGGCGGATCACGCTCGGCGTCCTGGTCCTACAGGACATTTTTGCGATTCTGTTTCTCGCAGTGCAGCCCAGCCTTGGCGACCTGCAGATCAGCATCGTTCTGATGTCGATCGGCCGGGTCGGATTGCTGGTTGCGACGGCGATGGTTCTCAGCCGGTTCGTCCTGCCGAAGATTTTTCACCAGATCGCGCGCAGCCCGGAACTCGTCATGCTTGGCGCGCTGGCATGGTGTTTTCTGATCGGCGAAGTCGCCGAGCGCCTTCATCTGTCGCGCGAGATGGGATCGCTGGTGGCCGGTGTGTCGCTCTCGACCTTCCCTTACGCGCTCGACGTCACGGCGAAAGTTACCACGCTGCGGGACTTCTTCATCACGCTGTTCTTTGTGGCGCTCGGGATGACGATTCCCATTCCGAATTCATCGACCATCTCGCTGGCGCTGATCATCGCGGTATTCACGGTGGTGAGTCGTATCGTCACGACGTTCCTGCCGCTTTACTTCATGAAGCAGGGACTGCGCGCCAGCTTGCTGCCCGCGCTTAACCTTGCGCAGATCAGCGAATTCTCGCTCGTGGTGATTCAGACCGGAATCGTGGCGGGGCATATCACAGCAGAGACATCCAGCGCGGCGTCGTTCGCATTCGTGATCCTTGCGGTTCTCTCAACCTTTGTGATCATGCGCAGCGACCCGATCACCCGATGGGCCATCGGTGCGCTCAAGCGCATCGGATTTCGCGATCTCGATCAGACCCAGAACGCCGACGGCGAACACGCAGGAGGCCACGGCGCGGCGCGGCGCATTGTCATTCTTGGCTTCTTTCGTGCGGCGAGCGCGCTGGTCAGCGAGATCGAGCGCCAGAACAAGTCTCTGCTCGACCAGATCAGTGTGGTGGACTTCAATCCGAATGTGTTTCGCACGCTGACTGCGCGCGGCATTCACGTCATTTATGGCGACATCAGCAACATCGACACCCTGCTGCATGCCGGGGTCGGCAAGGCCGAGATCATTATTCTCAGCGTGCCGGATTCCCTGCTGAAGGGCGCCAACAACGAGAAGCTGGTCCGCCATGTGCGGTCGATGAATCCGGACGCAAAGATCATCTCGACCGCCGACCTGCTGGCCGATGTGCCGGATATTTATGCCGCCGGTGCGGACTATGTGACCGTGACCCGTATCACCGATGCCGCGGAACTCTACAAGGTGATCGACGCCGCCGATCAAGGCCTCCTCGAAGAGAAGCGCGCCGAGATGGACGGCCTTTTAAGCGAGCGGCGCGAAGTTCTGCCCTGAGGCGCCGTTCGACGGACGCATTCCGCCATGCGGAAGCTTTCCTCGTTTAAAACTGCGAAATTCGCTCCCTGTGTGAGAAATGGGGCCCTTGCCCGGAGTTGGCAGGGACATATCTGTCGTTTCAGGCAGCCAAGGGCCGGTGGATGACGGCTATGTGGACGGGACTGTTGCGCGGGCCCGCGCCCTGCGCCATACGATCTGCACCCTTTTTCGAGAGCAAGAGCGCGTTATGGCCCATCCTATTCCGGAAGTTTTGAAGGCGTTCGCCGCCGGTGAAATCGTCGTGGTGACCGACGACGATGACCGTGAAGGCGAGGGCGACCTGATCGTCGCCGCCACGCTTTGCACGGCGGAGAAGATGGCCTTCATCATCCGCCACACCTCGGGCATCGTCTGCGCCCCGATCACCGCTGACAATGCGCGTCGCCTTCGCCTCGATCCGATGGTCGCGCATAACGACTCCAATCACACGACCGCCTTCACGGTCTCGATCGACTACAAGCCCGGCATGACCACCGGCATTTCGGCCGAAGAACGCACCGTGTGCTGCCGGGCCCTCGCCAATCCCAATGCGGGCGCCAGCGACTTCGCGCGCCCTGGCCACATCTTCCCGCTGATCGCGCGCGATGGCGGTGTCCTGCTGCGCTCCGGTCATACCGAAGCGGCGGTCGATCTTTGCAAGCTGTGCGATCTGCCGCCGGTCGGTGTCATCAGCGAGCTGATGAATGACGACGGCACGGTGATGAAGGGCGAGCAGGTCGTGCAGTTCGCGGCAAAGCACAACCTCAAGCATGTCACCATCGCTGACATGATCTCGTACCGGCAGGCGCGTGAGAAGCTGATCGAGCGGGTCTCGACCTTCACCGTCGACAGCCCGATCGGGCAGTTGGACGGCTATGCCTATCGTTCGCCGTTCGATCCGATCCATCATGTCGCCTTCGTCTACAAGGGCGTTGGCAACGGTCGGAATGTGCTGACGCGCTTTCACAAGCCGAACATCACCAAGGATATATTCTTTGGATCGGGCCGGATTCACGCCGCGCTCGAGCACTTCAAGAAGAACGGCAGCGGCGTGCTGGTCTATCTGCGCGATGGCGCTGCGGGTGTGCCCGTTGCTCCGATTGCCGAAGACAGTTCGGCGGAAGCAGACCGTCATCGGCAATGGCGTGAGGTCGGTGTCGGCGCGCAGATTTTGCGCGATCTCGGCGTGACATCGATCCGGCATCTCACGTCATCGGCTCACGATTACAAAGGCCTCTCCGGCTTCGGCATCGAAATCATCGCCAATGAGCCGTTTGAAGGCTAGATGCGCATCATGCCTGGGAACAGGTTTTGAGCTTGCAACCTGACGCCGACGATTTATCGTGATTTCACAGCAGCAGACTGAAGCTGAAAGGATTTTGTCATGAGTGCCCGCCCGCAGACCAAGGACAAGCCAGCCAAGGCGACATTCCAGTGGGACGATCCGTTCCTGCTCGACGAGCAGTTGACCGAGGACGAGCGGATGATCCGCGACACGGCGCGCGCTTACGCCCAGGACAAGCTGCTGCCGCGCGTCACGCAGGCGTATGCCGAAGAGAAGACCGATCGCGAAATCTTCAACGAGATGGGTGAGCTCGGCCTGATCGGCGTGACGCTGCCGGAAGAGTATGGCTGCGCCAACGCCAGCTACGTCGCCTACGGCTTGATCGCACGCGAGATCGAGCGCGTCGATTCCGGCTATCGGTCGATGAACAGCGTGCAGTCGTCGCTGGTGATGTATCCTATCTATGCTTACGGCGACGAGACCCAACGCAAGAAGTATCTGCCCAAGCTTGCCACCGGCGAGTGGGTCGGCTGCTTCGGCCTCACCGAGCCCGATGCCGGTTCCGATCCCGACGGCATGAAGACCCGCGCCGAGAAGGTGGCGGACGGCTATCGCCTCACCGGTTCGAAGATGTGGATTTCCAACGCGCCGATCGCCGATGTGTTCGTGGTCTGGGCGAAGTCCGCCGCGCATGACAACAAGGTCCGCGGCTTCATTCTCGAGAAGGGCATGAAGGGCCTGTCCGCGCCGAAGGTCGGCGGCAAGCTGTCGCTGCGCGCCTCGATCACCGGTGAGATCGTGATGGACGGCGTCGTGGTTCCGGAAAGCGCGCTGCTGCCGAACGTCTCAGGCCTCGCAGGCCCGTTCGGCTGTCTCAACCGCGCCCGTTACGGCATTTCGTGGGGCGCGATGGGTGCCGCCGAAGATTGCTTCCAGCGTGCGCGGCAGTACACGCTCGACCGCAAGCAGTTCGGCCGGCCGCTGGCGGCGACGCAGCTCGTGCAGAAGAAGCTCGCCGACATGGAAACCGAGATCGCGCTCGGCCTGCAGGGCTCGCTGCGGGTCGGCCGCCTGATGGACGAGGGCAAGATGGCGCCCGAGATGATCTCGATCATGAAGCGCAACAACTGCGGCAAGGCGCTCGACATCGCCCGCGTGGCCCGCGACATGCACGGCGGCAACGGCATTTCGAGCGAATATCACGTGATGCGCCACGCGCAGAACCTCGAGACCGTCAACACCTACGAGGGCACCCACGACATCCACGCCCTCATCCTCGGACGCGCCATCACCGGCATTCAGGCGTTTTCGTAACAACGCCTGATCGCGTGAGGGATGAATTTGAGCGATAACGAAGATATTCCGTTCAACCGGGATTTTCCTCTCGCGCCCGGCGTCGTGGACGAAGTCGTTCCCGGTGTGCGGCGGGTGTTGTGCAACAATCCCAGCCCGTTCACGTTCACCGGAACGGTGAGCTACATCGTCGGCAGGGGCAACGTCGCCATCATCGATCCGGGTCCCGCTGACGAAGCCCACATACAGGCGCTGCTTGATGCGGTGCGCGGCGAGACCGTGACCCATATTTTTCTCACCCACACCCACAAGGACCATTCGCCGGGCACGCCGCGTCTCAAGGCCGCGACGGGTGCGACGGTTTATGCTGAGGGGCCGCATCGCGCCTCGCGTCCGCGTCACGGCAGCGAGCTTGCGCCGACGGAATCCGGCGCGGACTACGGCTTCCGTCCGGACGTGATCCTGAAGGACGGTGAGATCGTCACCGGGGACGGCTGGCAGCTTGAGGCCCTCGCGACGCCGGGACACACCGCCAACCACATGGCTTTCGCATGGACCGAGCGCAAGCTGATGTTCGTGGGTGATCATGTCATGGGCTGGTCGACGTCCATCGTCGCGCCGCCGGACGGATCGATGGTTGATTATATGGCCTCGCTCGAACGGCTGACCCGTCGCGACGAGCAGCTTTATTTTTCCGGGCACGGTCCGGAAATTCCCGACGCCGTGCGGTTCGTGAAATTCCTCATCCGCCACCGCAAGGCGCGTGAAGAGTCGATTTTGTATCGGCTGGCCAAGGGTGAGGCGGATATTCCGACCATCGTGCGCGCGAGCTATATCGGTATCGATCCACGGCTGATGGGTGCGGCGGGCTATTCGGTGCTGGCGCACCTTGAAGATCTGGTCGCGCGCAATGTAGTGGCGACCGACGGCGATCCCACCATCGAGGGCACCTATCGCTTGGTCGCGCCCTTGGCCTGAGGCTTGGCCGGAGTGATCAGCTTCTTGACCGGCTGAGCATTATCCACCGCATCATTGAGTTCCTCTGCGAACTTGGTGATGCGGGCCGCGTTGGAGCCGAGGTCGTGCTCGAAATAGCGCGACGATGAGCGCATATCGACGCGGGCGCTGTCGCCGTCCGGCGTGATGCGGATTGCAACATCCTCGCGGAAACCCATCACCGGCGTGCGCGCGACCGCCTCGATGCGGCCGATCCGCTGGGGCGGCAAGGGTGGACGTTCATCGATCACGAGCCACTTGTGCCGGTTCACCAGACGCAGGGCCATTTCATAGGCCTTCTGCGCCGGCACATCGATGTTGATCGGCTCGACGTCGGGATATGCGGTGCGCTGCTGTTCGGCTGAATAGAGACCCGCGTAGACGGCGGGGTTCGCCCCGTCGCCTGCACGCAGCCGGGCCAATGCCTCGAACCGGGGCGGGTCGATCGGGTCGGTGGTGATGTCGTGAATTGCCGGCAGCGCGCGATACTGGAAAGCGAGATAGGCGGGGTAGGCGAGGATTGCCGCATCGATCAGGAAGGCCAGCAGGATGCGGCTCATGCCGCGTGAACCGTTCTGCCAGATGGCTGCGAAGGCGGCGAGGCCAACCAGAATCGAAAGACCGGCGAAGGCGAGCGCACCGAAGAGCGTTGTCAGCGCCGGCTTGAAGTCGAGCACGCCGAACCTGACGATAACGACCGCAACGATGGAGGCGATCAGCGAAAACACCGCGAGGCGTCGCGACCACGACGCAAGGGCGGAGATCGGCTCCATCTGGTATGCGGCAGCAATTCGGCGGGCCATGCCTTGATTGTCCATTCTGGCGCCGGACTGAACGGGCGCGCCGGTCAACTAGCGCATTTTCAGGGGTAGTGGGAAGCGCGTTTGGGAACCGGTCACGAAAATGCCCGGCGCAAGGCCGGGCATTCTGTTGGGCCGGACCGACGACCTTAAGCCGCTGCGGTCGGGAACGAGTAGTCCTTGAACTGGTCGCGCAGCGCGGTTTTCAGGATCTTGCCGGTGGCGGTATGCGGAATGGCGTCCACGAACTGCACGTCATCCGGCATCCACCACTTGGCGATCTTGCCGTCCATGTATTGCAGGATCTCTTCGCGGTTCGCCTTCTGATCCGGCTTGAGCTGCACGATCAAGAGCGGACGCTCGTCCCACTTCGGATGATGGACGCCGATCACCGCGGCCTCCAGCACCTTCGGATGGCCGACCGCGAGGTTTTCGAGGTCGATCGATGAGATCCATTCACCGCCGGACTTGATGACATCCTTGGAGCGGTCGGTGATCCGCATATAGCCATCGGCGTCGATGGTCGCGACGTCGCCGGTGTCGAAGAAGCCCTTGTCGTCGAGAATATTCGTCTCCACGCGGTAGTACGCCTTCGAGACGGCCGGTCCGCTCACCTTGAGACGGCCGAAAGTCTTGCCGTCCCACGGCAGTTCCTTGCCGGCATCGTCGGTGATCTTCATCTGCACGGCGAACGGCGGATAGCCCTGTGTCTGCAGGATATCGAGCCTCGCTTCGCCGGTGAGATTCGCGAACGGCGGCTTGAGTGCGCCAACCGTGCCGATCGGGCTCATTTCGGTCATGCCCCAGGCGTGCCGGACTTCGCATCCCATATCGACGAATGCCTTGATCATGGAGCGCGGCATCGCCGATCCGCCGCAGATCACGACCTTGAGGTCGGGCAGGGTCTTCTTCTCGGCGGCCATGTATTGCAGCAACATCAGCCACACCGTCGGCACGCCGGCGGTATAGGTGACCTTCTCGGTGGACAACAGCTCATAGACCGACGCACCGTCGAGCTTGGCGCCCGGCATCACCAGCTTGGTGCCCATGGTGGGTGCGGAGAACGCGATGCCCCAGCTGTTGGCGTGGAACAGCGGCACCACCGGCAGCATGGTGTCGCTGGCGCGGGTGCCGAGCGCGTCGGTGTTGTTGGCCATCAGCGCGTGGAGGACATTCGAGCGATGCGAGTACAGCACGCCCTTCGGATCGCCGGTGGTGCCGGAGGTGTAGCACATCGCGGCGGCGGTGTTCTCGTCGAACTCCTTCCACTGGAAATTGCCATCGACCTCGGCGATCCACTCTTCATAGGAGATCACGTTCTTCAGCGTGGTCTGCGGCATGTGAGCCTTGTCGGTGAACACGATGTAGCGTTCAACGGACGGCATCTGGTCGGCGATTTTTTCCAGCAGCGGCACGAACGTGAGATCGGTCATCATGATGCGGTCCTGCGCATGATTGACGATCCAGACGATCTGATCCGGGAACAGCCGCGGATTGACGGTATGGCAAATGGCGCCGATGCCCATGATGCCGTACCATGCTTCGAGATGACGCCAGGTGTTCCATGCGATGGTGGCGACGCGGTCGCCGATCTTGATGCCGTGCTTGTCGAGCTGCTGGCCGACTTTCAGGGCGCGCGCGCGAATTTCAGCATAATTGGTGCGATGAATGGGCCCTTCGACCGATCGCGTCACGACTTCCTGCTTGCCGTGAATCGCCGCTGCGTGGTCGATAATCCGATGACACAACAGGGGCCAATTTTGCATCAATCCAAGCATTCGGTATTCCCTCCTCAAGACGTTCTTTTTGTCGGTGATCTGTGCTCCCCGAAGGGATTGGAATGAACATTAGCGCGGACCATGCGGCCCGCAAATGGCCTTCTGACTGGCATGCCACCGGCGGGTTACTGCCGTTGCTCGTTATTTTGGCGTCGGCGGTGGTCCTTACCTGCGCAGCTTCGCTGGAGGCAAGAGCCAATGTGCCGTTGCCGCGGCCGCGGCCTGCCGATGCGCCCTCCGCGGTTGAGCCGGAGGGAGGCGCGGCCGGTCAGACGATGCCATCGCAAGAGCCCGCGGAGGCCAAGGCGCCTGAACCGTCGGCTTGCAGGAAGGCGCTGACCGAAGATATCGCGATTGCGCCTTCGATTCCGGCCATCAAAGGCCCCGGTGGATGCGGCGGTGAAGATCTTGTGCGCCTTGAGGCGATTGTGGTGTCTCCGACCCAGCGGGTGGCGCTGAAGCCGGCGGCAATCCTGCGCTGTACGATGGCTGCCGCGGTTGCGGACTGGATTCGCACCGACATGGTGCCGTTGGCGGCGAAGCTGGGTACGACCATCAGCGAGCTGGACAACTTCGATTCCTTCGAATGCCGTGGCCGCAACCGTGTCCGGGGCGCGAAGCTCTCGGAGCATGGACTCGCCAACGCGCTGGACGTCAGAGGCGTGACATTCGCAAACGGCGGGAAGCTGTCGCTGACCGATCGCACCGAGTCACGCGACATTCGTGAGAAGGTGCTGGCCTCGGTCTGCACACGTTTTACCACAGTGCTTGGGCCGGGTTCGGACTGGTATCACGAGGACCACATCCATCTCGATCTGGCCCAACGGCGCGGCAACTACAAACTGTGCCAGTGGGGCGTCTATGATCCGCTGCCGGCCATCGCGCCATTGATGCCGGCTGAGCGGCCCGAGGAAGCTCCGCCGCGTCCGACTGCGGAAGAGAAGGCCGCATCTGGAATGCCATCCGAGGCCGCACCGGAGGCCGCTTCAGAGGACGATGACGGCAAGCCGGCGGCGCCTGCGAAGCCGCGTGGCAAGTTGTCCCGGCGGAGCGGCGCTCAATAAAAAAGCGCCGGACTGACCGGCGCTTTTGATCTGGTTAATTCAGGGAGGCTTAGAACGAACCCGCTCCGCCGCCGGCGCCTTGCAGCGCCATCTTCGAATTGTAGGGCGAGTCACCCTGCTTCGGATCGAGCACCACCACCACCGTGCCCTGCTTGGCGCGGCTGTAGAGGTCGATCACGTCCTCGTTGGTCATGCGGATGCAGCCCGACGAAATCGATGCGCCGATATATTCCGGCTGGTTGGTGCCGTGAATGCGGAACAGCGTGTCGCGGTTACCCTGATAGAGATAGAGCGCACGGGCGCCGAGCGGATTGTCCGGGCCGCCGGGCACCGACTGCGGCAAGCCCTCGATGCGCTTGTGGATGTCCGCGGTCGGGGTCCACTTCGGCCATTCCTGCATGTTGCCGACGCGGGCGATGCCGGAGAACGCGAGCGCTTCTTCGCCAACGGTGATGCCGTAGCGGATCGCCTTGCCGCCATCGAGGACGTAATAGAGGTAATGATTGTCGGAATCCACGACGATGGAGCCCGGCGATTCCTTGCGATGATAGTTGACGATCGCACGCCGGAACGGCTCCGCAACCGGCACCTTCTCATATCGCGCCTTGGCCAGAAGCTCCTTGTCGCGAGGCTTCAGGCTCGCCTCCGGAGACTTCTCGTAAGTGGCCGATGTCGCCTGCATGCAGCCGGCGAGCGAAAGACCCGCGAGGAGAACGATAATTTTTGAGCCGAGCGAGGACATTCCGAAGTTCCAAAATGGGCGCGGGGGTGTGTCTTCACACCAAATCTAGCCGGAAGATGCTTCCGATTTCGTTACCCCTTATTTGCGCTGAAACGTGTCGTTTTTCCAGCCGTTCCATACCGGTTTTGCCATGCAGCACGCTACCTGTGGCATTTGCGCCTCAGGCGAAGGGGCAATTAGGCCGCGAGCTGCCCAAAGGCTTGGCAAGGTGTGGATTCCGGCCTCCCGACCCGTCCCGAATGGCCTTTTGGGGAATGTCATTTCCCAGGGGTCCGGCGAATCGATGCTCCCATGAGGCGGGTGTCCGTTAGGAAATCGATCACATCCTCGTTATGCGGTCTGTGAGACCGATAACGAGCCACGGCCGTTCGTGCCATGCCACCGGGAGAATTGCCGGGGGCGAGTTGCGCTGGTCCCGTATGACAGTTGTATGTCTTGTCGCCGGACGCACAGGAATCGGAGAGATTGCGCTTTGAGAGCAGATAGACGACACGTGGTTGCGAAAGAGATTCCGGGAGTCGCCTATGTTGTCGGTCTTCGTTCCTACCTCAACTTCCCTGAAGAAGTTCGACAAGGTTGAGGCCGAAGCGCTGCCGCCGGATGCGATCTGGATCGATCTCAAGACGCCTTCGCCCGGCGAGGACAAGGCGGTCGAGAAGCTGGTCGGAATCGAAATTCCAACCCGTGAAGACATGCAGGAAATCGAGATTTCCAGCCGCCTCTATATCGAAAACAACGCGCGCTACATGACGGCGACCCTGATGTGCGCAACCGATTCAGGCAACCCGCGCACCACGCCGGTGACGTTCATCCTGACCGATCATCGCCTTGTCACGGTGCGGTATGACGAGCCGAAACCCTTCGCGCTGATCGCGGCGAAACTCGCGCGAAACTGCTCGCCGAATATTACTGGCGACGGTGTCCTGCTTGAACTGCTCGACGGCGTGATTGATCGCTGTGCCGATATTCTCGAGCGCGCCGGCGCAGATGTAGATGCGGTTTCGTCGCAGATTTTCGAGCCTTCCGCCGAGCGCGGCCATGCGCGCACCTATTCACAAATTCTGCTGACCATCGGCAAGAAGGGCGATCTCACCTCGAAGGTCCGTGAAAGCCTTGTTTCGATCGGGCGGCTGATTTCCTTCGTCACGGTCGAGACCGATGCCGGGCGCTGGAGCAAGGAACAGAAGGCGCAGTTTAAGACGCTTCAGCGCGACGTGTCATCGCTGACGGACCACGCCTCTTACCTGTCGAACAAGATCACCTTTGTGCTCGATGCCATGCTCGGCGTTGTCAATCTCGAACAGAACAACATCATCAAGCTGTTCTCGGTGATGGCGGTGGTGCTGATGCCGCCGACGCTGATCGCGTCGATCTACGGCATGAACTTCAAGATGATGCCGGAACTGGAGCATCCCTGGGGTTATCCGATGGCGCTGATTGCGATGCTCCTTGCGGCGATCGGGCCGTATCTGTTTTTCAAATGGAAGCGGTGGCTGTAGTTACTTTGCGAGCTTTGCAATCGCAGCCTTGATCGATCGCGCCGCCCTGTCGTAATCGGCCCATGCCTTCGTCCTTGTGAGCAGCGAAGGCACCGTGCGCAGCGTATACTTCATCGGATCGAGATCGCTGCGCACCTGCGCCCATGTCATTGGCATCGAGACCGGCGCACCGTCGCGTGCACGGGGCGACAGCGGCGCCACTGCCGTCGATGTGCGGTCGTTGCGCAGGTAGTCGAGAAAGATCTTTCCCTCGCGCTGCTTCTTCGACATGTTGAGCAGGTAGTGCTCCGGGCTGTCCGCCGCCATTTGCTGGCACACGGCCTGTGCGAAGGCCTTCGCGGTTTTCCAGTCGATCTTGTCCTTCTTCGCGTCCTTGAGCGGGGTGACGACATGCAGTCCCTTGCCGCCGGTGGTCTTGCAGAAGCTTTCCAGACCGAGATCCGTCAGTCGTTCGCGCATTTCGCGAGCTGCATCTACGACAGCAGAAAACGCGACGTCGGGCGAGGGGTCGAGGTCAAAGACAAGCCGTCCGGGAACATCGGGCTCGTTTGGCGCGCAATTCCATGGGTGCAGTTCGAGCCCGCCGATCTGCGCCACCGCGACAAGGCCCTCGACGCGATCGATCTGCACATACGGCTTCTTGTCGCCGCTGACCTTCACCAGATCGAGCAGCTTCGACATGCCGGTCATGGCGTGGCGTTGAAAGAAGGTCTCGCCGCCGATTCCATCGGGCGCGCGAATGATCGAGCAGGGCCGGCCCTTGATATGCGCGATCAGCCAGTCGCCGACCTGCTCCATGTATTGAGCGAGATCGAGTTTGGTGACGGGCTCGCCATCGCCGCCGTCGGGCCACATCGCCTTGTCGGGATTGGAGATCGTTACGCCCATGACGATATTGTCGCCACCGCGCGAGGCGCTGCCGCGTGCCGCAGGAGTCTTGCCGGTCGTCTTCGCGGACAGTGTCGCGACATGAGTCCTGGCGGGCTTGTCTGCGGTTACCTCGTTTGCCGATTTGTCCTTGCGTAATCCCTTGAACGCAGCCTGCCGGACCATGTTGTCCCCGGTCCAGCCGGCGAACTCGATCTCGGCCACCAGCTCCGGTTTCAGCCAATGCATGTCAGATGTCTTCTTTGGCGCGCCTTCGCCGCCGAAGGGACTCTTCGCCGCTGCGTGGGCCTTCAGTTCAGGCATGATCTGCTTGACTGTCGCCTGTCCGTAGCCTGTTCCGACGACGCCGACATAGGCGAGGTGACCGTTTCGCGGTACGCCGACCATCAGCGAGCGGAATTTACCGCCGTTGCTTTTCCAGCCGCCGATCACGACCTCATGTCCGGCGCGGACCTTCGCCTTGGTCCAGCTATCGGAGCGTCCTGAGCGATAGGGTGCTGTGGCTTTCTTCGACACGATGCCCTCGAGCGACAGCGCGCGCGCGGATTCCATGATGGCGTTGCCGTTGGACTCGAAATGCTCGACGTAACGGATGGTTCCTTCATCGCGCTTGCGCTTGCCGTCAAGCAAGAACCGCAGTTGTTTCTTGCGCTCCGACAATGGAAGCGGCCGCAAGTCCGCGCCGTCCGCGAACAGGAGGTCGAACGCGAAAAAGATCAGATTGTCTGTCTTCTCGTCGGACAGCGCAGCCTGTAACGAGGCAAAACTCGGACGGCCTTCGTGATCCAGCGCAACGACCTCGCCGTCGATGATGGCGTCGGGAAGCTTCGCTGCCTGTTTGGCGATCGCCGAGAATTTTCCGGTCCAGTCGAGACCTTTGCGCGTGCTCAGCGTTACGTCGCCGTTCTCGATCCGCATCTGGACCCGGTAGCCGTCAAACTTGATCTCGTGCACCCAGTTGCCGCCGGAGGGAGGATTGTCGACCGAAGCGCACAATTGCGGTTCGATAAAATCAGGGAGCTTTGCAACGGCATTTGCCTTTGCGTTCTTGGCTGCAGGCTTCTGCTTTGTAGCGGGCGTCCTGGTTGGGTTCTTCTTGCTGCGTTCGTCAGCCGCGAGACCTTTGTTCGAATCCCACACAGCATCCGCTCGCCTGGATTTACGTGTCATGAACGGTGTAGGACCCCGGCCCTTGCCGGCCGCGATCTCGGCAATGGTGCGGCTTGATGCGACGGACGTGTCGTCGTCGAGAATGTTGTTTGCCTTGCCTTCGCGGGCGTATTCGTCGCGGTCCTTGATCAGCAGCCAGTTGGTCCGCTTGCCGCCGTTGCGGTCGTGCTTCATCCGCACCAGCACCCATTCGCCGTGGAGCTTGCCGCCTTCCAGCGCAAATTTGAGATCGCCTTTCTTGAAGCCGCGGTCGGGATCGTCCGACAGCCAGTAGCCGCGATCCCAGATCATCACGGTGCCGCCGCCATACTGGCCCTTGGGAATGGTGCCTTCAAAATCGCCGTAGTCGAGCGGATGATCTTCCACTTCGACGGCCAGGCGCTTGTCTTTCGGGTCGAGCGACGGGCCGCGCGTCACCGCCCATGATTTGAAGACGCCGCCGAACTCCAGCCGCAGATCGTAATGCAGCCGCGTCGCGTCGTGCTTCTGAATGACAAAACGTCGCGCCTTGGCCGGCGCCACAGGGGTACGGCCACTCGGCTCGGCCGTCTTGGTGAAATCACGTTTTGTTCGGTAAACCTTAAGTTTCTTTTGGGCCACGGCGAGCATTCCCAACGGTGCAATGAACGCGGAACAATTGTATCATGCGTCATCAGGCGGGAGTTCAGGAACCAAAACCTGCGGCTCCTGTTGGGGTTCCGTCCCGGGTATGCGTTTGAGTTGGAGGTCGCCGATGTTGCCGCGTGCGTACTGGAAGGGTTCGCTGAAGCTGTCGCTGGTCACTTGCCCGGTGGCGCTCTATCCCGCCTCGACCACGGTCGAACGAACCCGCTTTCACATGATCAATACCGAGACAGGAAACCGGCTGAAGCAGCAGATGGTCGATTCCGAGACCGGTGAAGTGGTCGAGAAGGAACAGAAGGGCCGCGGCTACGAAGTCAGCAAGGGCGAGTACGTCCAGATCGAGAAGGAAGAGCTGGAAGCTGTTCAGCTCGAGAGCAACCACACCATCGACATCGACAACTTCGTTCCGCGCGACGAGATCGACCGCAGATATCTGGACAGTCCCTATTACATGGTTCCGGATGGCAATGGCGGCCTCGACGCCTTTGCGGTGATCCGCGATGCGATGAAGGATCAGGATCGCGTGGCGCTCGCGCGCGTCGTTCTGTCAAATCGCGAACGTATCGTGGCGATCGAGCCCCTCGGCAAGGGTCTGCTCGCCACCACGCTGCGATATGCGTACGAAGTGCGAAACGAGGAAGATTTCTTCGCCGACATCAAGACACCGAAAATCTCGAAGGACATGGTCGAACTCGCTTCGCATATTCTTGATAGCAAAGCGGCGAATTTCGACGCCTCAAAGTTCGAGGACGAATACGAAAATGCGCTGAAGGCCTTGGTCAAACAGAAGGCTTCGGGCAAGACCATCAAGACCGCCGAGAAGCCTGCGAAGCCTGACAACGTCATCAGCCTGATGGATGCACTGAAGCAGAGCCTGAAGGGCAAGGCGCCCGCGCAGCGTCCGGCACGCGCGTCGCGTCCGGCGCCACGGGCTACGAAGAAGGCCGGTCGTTCGACCGCGCGTCAGCGCAAGGCGGGCTGAGCTTACGCCGCCTGCGCGGCGAGCAGCTTTTCGCGCAGCGCCTTGATATCGGCGGTCAGCTTCATCACTTCGGGAATCGTGAGGTTGGTAGAGCAGCCGATCGCTTGCGGAATCTCGATTGCCTTCTGCTTCAGCTCTGCGCCCTGAGGCGTGAGTTGAATTCTTACAACCCGTTCGTCGTCCTGATCGCGGGTCCGGTGCACCATGCCTGCGGTTTCAAGACGCTTGAGCAGCGGGGTGAGCGTGCTCGATTCCAGCAGGAGCTTCTCGCCGATCTCGCCGACCGTTCTGCCGTCTTTTTCCCAGAGCACCGCCATCACCAGATACTGCGGATAGGTCAGCCCCAGCGGGTCGAGCAGGGGCTTGTATAGCCGTGTGAAGGCATGCCCTGCCGAATACAGGGCGAAGCAGACGAAATTATCGATCTTCAGCAGATCGTCCGCAGTTGGTCGGGCGGCCATGGCCTGTCCTCAAAGTGTTTCAGCAAGGGATTACATCTATTTAAGGCGTGCGCGATTGAATCGCGCAACGCATTTTTGCAAGGCTGCCATTCAAAATATATGTTGCGCGATTATATCGCACACGATATAAATGACCCTGTTCAGTTCCCCGGCGGGAGGCAGCGCAGAGTTGTTGGTCCGCTTTTCGAGTGAAATCCAAGGAGAAAATACAATGCCTACCAAAGTTCTTTATCGCACCCAGGCCACAGCAACCGGCGGCCGCGATGGCAAAGCCTCGACCACGGACGGCACGTTTCAGGTCAATCTTGCGACCCCGAAGGAACTCGGTGGCGGCGGCGGACCGGGCAACAATCCCGAGCAGCTTTTCGCGGCCGGCTATTCGGCCTGTTTCATCGGCGCGATGAAGGCGGTTTCGGGAACGGTCGGCGTCAAGGTGCCGGCGGACACGACGGTCACGGCTGATGTGGGCATCGGCCCGCGTTCGGAAGGCGGCTTCGGCCTTGATGTCGCGCTGACGGTGTCGCTGCCGGGCGTTGCTCGTGCCGACGCGGAGAAGCTGGTTGCCACCGCGCATCAGGTTTGCCCGTACTCCAACGCAACCCGCAACAATCTCGACGTCAAGATCAACGTCGTCTGATTTTGCGGCGAGACAAACAAAAGAGCGGGGCGTTGACTCCGCTCTTTTTGTTTGACGGCTACACGTGCTGACCGCCGTTGATGTGAATCTCGGCGCCGTTCACGTACGAACTGGTTTCCGTGCACAGCACGTAAATGATCTTCGCCACTTCATCCGGCGTGCCGAGCCGTTGCATCGGGATCTGTTCGTGAACGATCTTGTCGGTGCCCGGCGACAGGATCGACGTGTCGATCTCGCCCGGTGCGATGGCGTTGACGCGCACCCCGACGCGGCCGAAGTCCGACGCCATCTCCCGTGTCAGCGCAGCGAGCGCCGCTTTCGATGTCGCATAGGCTGCGCCCGCGAACGGATGCACGCGCGAGCCTGCGATCGATGTGACGTTCACCACCGATCCCTTCGCGGCTTTCAGCTCTTCAATCAGACCGCGTGCCAGCATCACCGGTGCAAAGAAGTTGACGCGGAACACGTGGCTCCAGACATCGACATCGGTATCGATCGATCCCATCCGCGCGCCGCCTTCATCCTTGGGCGAGATTGCTGCGTTGTTGACCAGCGCATGCAGTACGCCGCCCTCGAGCCGCTCGCGGATTTCATCGATGGCGCGTGCCGTGTCCTTGTGATCGGAAAGGTCGACCTGGATATGATCTTCGGGGCCGGCGTCCCAGGGGCATTGCTCGGGAAACGGATGACGCGAACAGGTGATGACGCGCCAGCCTGCGCTGGAAAAGCGGATCACGGTGGCGTGGCCGATGCCGCGGCTGGCGCCGGTCAGCAGCAAGGTGCGCTTGGGCGCGTTGGAGTCGGCGGGAGTTGAAGTCGGCATGAATGAGGGTCTCGCCTTCGGGCGTTAGCGTTCAGGACATCAGTTACGGATAGAGCCGCGTCTTGCTCCATTCGGCATCGGGTGCCGCGCGGCGGAATTCGATGCGGTCGTGCAGGCGGAAGGGGCGGTCGTGCCAGAATTCGATCGCTTGCGGCGTGATGCGCCATCCGCTCCAGCCGGGGGGGCGGGGGACCTCGCCGATGGCGTACTTCGCGGTATTGATCGCGATGGCTTTCTCGAACGCCATCCGGCTTTCCAGCGGCTGCGACTGTTTGCTGGCCCAGGCACCGATCTGCGCCTGCTTCGGCCGGGTCGCGAAATAGGCATCGGCCTCGGCGTCGGTGACCCGGCTGACGGCGCCGCGGATGCGGACCTGCCGCCGCAGCGATTTCCAGTGGAACAGCAGCGCGGCCTTGGGGGTAGTGGCAAGCTCCCGGCCCTTGGCGCTGTCGATATGGCTGTAAAACACGAAACCGGCGGTATCAAAGCCCTTCAGCAGGACCATCCGGACGTCCGGGAGCCCGTCGCCGTCCACGGTGGCCAGCGCCATGGCATTGGGATCGTTCGGTTCGGACTTCACCGCCTCGGCAAACCACACCGCAAACAGCCCAAAAGGCTCGTCGGCCGCGGTGAAATCACCGGAAATTAACTCACCTGGGGTTTTGATGGTGTTCGGACCGTTCATGTCTGGAGTATCCGGTTGCGTACCCTGGCGCCTCTTCGTGCCAAGCGTGTTATCGAGCGTTCCCTATATAGGGTACGCGAGAGCCGCGGCCTATCGCCGATCGGGCTTGTCACCGCTGCTGTGCTGGTGGCTCTCGGCTGCTCGGCCGGGGGATGCAGCATGGGCCCCTTTGGCAAGGACGCCAAAAAGGACGATGTTTCGGACGTCACCGGCTCGATCGGCCCGATTATCCGCTCTCACGACGACACCAACCTCACCGATGCCGACCTCGCGCTGGCGCGCAACGCCGCGTCCGATGTGCTGACCCGCGGCCAGAAGGACGTCAGCCAGCCTTGGGAAAATCCCGAAACCGGCGCGCGGGGGTCGGTCACGCCGCTGGCCTCGACATATACGTCCGAAGGGCGCACTTGCCGGGACTTCCTTGCCAGCTATGTGCGCGGTGCCAATGAAGGCTGGCTGCAGGGCGAGGCCTGCCAGCAGGGCAAGGGACCCTGGGAAATCCGCAACATGAAGCCCTGGAAGCGCAGCTAGGCCGCTTGATCGTCCGGCCAGAACCGCCACAACGTTTGTAGTTTCGACACCGTTCCGGATGAAACCCGTTGCGGGATTGTCACGAAAACACCACATCAGGGCAAAGGGCCAGTCGGCCCGAACCTGAATTCCTGCAAGGAGACCGAAAGAATGCGCGACCCCTATGAGGTCCTGGGGGTGCAGCGGGGTGCCACTGCTGCGGCGATCAAGAGCGCCTATCGCAAGCTCGCCAAGAAGCACCACCCTGATGCCAACAAGGGCGACCCCAAAGCGGCTGAACGCTTTTCCGAACTCAACATGGCGAACGAAATCCTCGGCGACGAGGACAAACGCAAGCAGTTCGATCGCGGCGAGATCGATGCCGAGGGCAAACCGAAGTTTCAGGGTTTCGAGGGCGGCTTCCCCGGGGGCGGCGGCGGACGCCGCGCGGGGCCGGGCGGCTTCGAATATTCCTTCCGCACTGGCGGACATCCGGGTGGACCCGGCGCCGGCGGTTTCGCCAGCGGCGGCGCGTTTGAGGACATTCTCAAGAGCATGTTCGGCGGTCAGGCCGGCGCTGCCGGGATGGGTGGCGGTCCGCGCGGCGGCGCGAGCACGTTCGAGTACGACACGCCGTTCGCCACCGATCTCGATGTCGCCGTTACGATGACGGTCGCTCTTGAAGAGGCCATCAACGGCGCGACGCGGCGTGTCCGTCTGCCGACCGGCAAGGAACTCAATGTCAAGATTCCGGCAGGTGTCGCCGCCGGTCAGCAGATCCGCCTTAAGGGACAGGGCGAAACCGCGCCCGGTCATCGTCCCGGCGATGTGCTGATCACGGTGAACATCGCGCCGCATCCTTACTTCAAGATTGACGGCAACGATCTGCGTCTCGATCTGCCGGTCACGCTGTACGAAGCCGTCCTCGGCGCGAAGGTGCGCGTGCCGACGCTCGACGGCGCGGTGCAGCTTTCGATTCCGAAGAATACCTCATCGGGCCGGACGTTTCGCCTCAAGGGCAAGGGGATGCCGATCAAGGGTGCATCGGGTGCCGACGGGTTCGGCGATCTGTACGTCACAACCCGGATCGTGCTGCCTGACGCCAACGATGCGGAGCTCGAAGCGCTGATGGAGAAATGGCGCGACCAGCATCCGACGAATCCGCGCAAGGATTTTGAGTGAGGGCGGACGGCGATTGAGTGTGATGTGACAGCGTTTGTCACATCGCATTCCGATTCAATTTTCAAACAGCCACGCGAATTCGTTCTCGCGCATCGCGCGAGTTGAGCGTGTAGTTCTGCTCCCTCAGCGCGCGCGAGGCCTGCCTCGTTCGCGCCCTCAAAACGAGGGGCATGGAGCGCCGCGAGGCGCACCTTGTGTTCGTTTCGCTCCCGGCATCGCGTGCGAGGCGATGGGATTCCGGAAGCGCATCGCCTTGCGGCGCTCCATTGCGGGACTTTGGGCGAGGGGACCGTACTTCCGGGGGCGGACGGGGGAGGTACTCGACCCCTGATCCGGACGGCTTTCGCCGCCTTCGTCCGCTCCGCGTCCAGCCGGCGAACGGCAGAGCCACATAGTTGGCCCGGACGGTGACCCCAGCCTCCCGGATGTGTGTTTGCGAGACACACGCGCAGGCGCCGCATCCTGCTCCGCTTCAAAGCGCCCTCGAGAAGCGCCCCTCACGACCAGGACGCAGCGAACTTAAGCGCGGTACGGAGCGCGGGGATACGTATCCCCATCACGAAATGTTGCAGCCTACATGTGCGCGATACTATCCGTTGTCATTCCGGGGCGCGCGGCGTCGCGCGAACCCGGAATCCACGGACTCCCTGGAGATTTTCGCAATCATGGATTCCGGGCCTGCGCCAAGCGGCGCATCCCGGAATGACGGATGGGGCGATTGCTGCCGGGCCAAGCTTGCTTTCACGGCGCAGCGGAAAAGTTCCGCTGTCCGAACGATATTTTACAACCGGTGGCAATCGAGCGTCGGAATCCCCATATCTTGATGATGAGCAGCAAACCGCAGACCAAGCCGCAAACCCCCGAACAATTGGCCCGCCTTGAGAAGCAGCGTCTGGCCAGGATTGAGGGCGAAATCGCACTCGCCGAGGTCGACAAGCAATATGTCGACGTCCGCAAGAACATGGAGCGCCTGAAAGCGCTTCGGCTGGCGAAGGAAGCCGAAGAGGCTGCCAATCCGCCACCGGTCGAGCCGAAAAAGAAAAGGGCTCCGCCGAAGAAGCTTGCCGTTGTCAGAGCGAGCGAGGCGGAAGCCGTCGGCTGCGAGTAAAGGCGAATCGCGGCCACTGGTTGTACCATCGCATCCATGGGCAATTCTCATGGCCATTCCCGATGGATCGGCGTTATCTGTCTCGGTATCACCGCGTTCGGCTGGGGCCTGAACTGGCCCTTCATGAAACTGCTGTTGCGCGAATTGCCGCCGATGTCCGCGCGCGGTCTCGCAGGTGTGACTGCTTCTCTCATTCTGACCGTTGTCGCCGTGGGCCGCCGTGAACGATTGGGCGTGCCGCGCGCGGCCATACTGCCTCTGCTGTTCGCGACATTTACCAATGTCATCGCGTGGATGGGATTTGGCACCGTCGCGATGAAGTGGGTCACCGTCGGTGAGGGCGCGCTGCTCGCCTACACGATGCCGATCTGGGCGACGCTGTTTGCGTGGCCGCTTCTGGGCATGCGTCCGACCGTGCGCAACATCATCGCTCTGTGTCTCGGCATTGTCGGAATCGTGATCCTGTTCGGAGGAAACGGATTTTCATTCACGCCGGAAAAGCTGGCGGGCGCATCGCTCGCGCTGTCTGCGGCTATCCTCTTTGCGCTCGGCAACATTCTCAATCGCGCGCCGATCCCGGTGCCGCCGGTTGCAATGGTGGCATGGCAGGTCGGGCTTGGCTGTCTGGCGATGCTTGTCTTCGGCCTGTTGTTCGAGAAGCCGGACTTTCCCGCCGTCTCTCTGAAGGGCTGGGCGCTGATGGCCTACATGACGATCATTCCGATGGGCGTCTGCTATCTCACCTGGTTCGAGACCTTGCGCCGCCTGCCGCCCGCCACCGCATCGACCGGAATGTTGCTGGTTCCCATCGTGGGCGTGATCTCCGCCGCGCTGATGGTTGGGGAACCGCTTGGTCTGCGTGAGATTCTTGCGATGGTCTTCACGCTGGGCGGTGTGACACTGGCGTTACAACGGACATGACGCCTGACGGACGTGCGGATTGCGCATAGTCCTGCGGCAATGCCGATGCTGCGCGCGGAACCCCGGCATGCTATCCATCGCAACCAGATTTTACCTCAAAGGAACAAATTGTTACTCGAACTTGGAATCGTCACGGTTCTCATCGTGATCAATGGCCTGCTTGCGATGTCGGAGCTTGCCATCGTCTCATCCCGTCCCGCGCGATTGTCCGGTCTGGTTGAGAAGGGCGTCAGCGGTTCGCGCCGTGCGCTCGCCCTGGCGTCCGACCCCGGAAAATTTCTCTCCACGGTTCAAATCGGAATCACGCTGGTCGGTGTCCTGTCCGGCGCGTTTTCAGGCGCGACGCTCGGCGCGCGTCTCTCGGCATGGCTGGCGAGCATGGGACTGTCGCCGGGCGCAGCGGATGCCGTTGGCGTCGGCGCGGTGGTGACGCTGATTACCTACGCCTCGCTCATTGTCGGCGAACTTGTCCCGAAACAGATCGCGCTGCGCGATCCTGAAGCGGTGGCGGTGAAGGTTGCGCCGGCCATGGTCGTGCTCGCGAAAATTTCGCTGCCGCTGGTGTGGATCCTGGACCGTTCCGGCAAGGCGCTGCTGTGGGTGCTCGGCCAGCGCGGCGAGGCCGAAGAGAAAGTGAGCGAGGAGGAAATCCACACGCTGGTCGTGGAAGCGGAGAATGCAGGCGTGCTGGAGCCGGGCGAGAAGGAAATGATCGCGGGCGTGATGCGCCTCGGCGATCTTCCGGTCGGTGCGGTGATGACGCCGCGTCATGAGGTCACCACCATCAACCTGTCGGAGCCGGACGAGGCGATCCGTCTGGCCTTCAGGACCAGCACGCATTCGCGCCTGCCGGTGTTCGACGGCGAGGAGACGCTCGGTATCCTGCAATCCAAGGACATGCTGGATGCGTATCTTGCGGGCGAGACACCGGACATCCGCAAGCTGATCCGCGAGGCGCCGATCATTCCCGAAACGCTCGATGCGCGGGATGTGGTCGCCATCCTGCGCGATTCACCGGTGCACATGGGTCTGGTGCATGACGAGTACGGCACGTTTCAGGGGGTGGTGACCACCGCAGATATTCTCGAATCGATCGTCGGGAGTTTTCACACCGAGGAAGGACCGGCCGAACCCGCCTTCGTCAAACGCGACGACGGCTCGTATCTGATTTCCGGCTGGATGCCCGCGCTGGAATTCGCGCGGCTGCTCGACATCGCGTTGCCGGCGTCACGGCCCTACCAGACCTGCGCCGGTTATCTGCTGGAGAAATTCGGCGCGATTCCGTCGGTGGGGCAAAGCATCAGCGCCGACGGCTGGCGGTTCGAGATTGTCGATCTCGACGGGCGGCGCATCGACAAGGTGCTGGCCAGCAGGGAGTAGGCTCGTCATTGCGAGCACTCGGATCGGCGCTCTGCGCTGTCCGAGCACAGGCTCCACGAAGCAATCCATCTTTTAAAACAGAAAATGGATTGCTTCGTCGCAAGCGCTCCTCGCAATGACGTGTTCTCCAAAGGCTGATTACAGTCCCGCCTTCTCGTTCTGGTCATAGACCAGCCGCGCGACGCGTTCGAGGCGGTCGCGGTCGGCGCCGCCGCTGACGACGTAACCCACGCCGCGATCGGCCCAGAACAGCGCACCGGTGCCGTCATGGGTGGCGTAGCGCATCTGCGTCGCCTCGGTTTCCGCGCGCGCGGCGAAGATCGTGAAGCGTTCGCCTGACGCCGTCTCGTACATCAGGAACGATGCGGGGCCGGTGGGGCCGGGCAGCAGCCGTCCGCCGACGAGCTTCAGCCCGGTGGCGTCGAGCTCGGGCGCGCGGACTTCCCAGCCGCAGCGCTTGCTCAGCCACTGCTGCAGATGCGCCTTGTCGCTGCCCGCCACTTCGACAGGATGGCGCACCTCGACCACATAGAGCTTGTGCGCGCCGAGTGCATCGCCGGTGAAGCTGGCGAACATCGAGGGCGTTGCATTCGCGCCGCGCGCGGCCCAGCCGATGCCGCCGCCGACCGCGAACGCCAGCAGCGACGCGGCGATCGCGCCCATCATCCAGCGGCGCGGCGTCCGTGACAGCAGATCGACAGAGAGACGCGGTGGCACCGGCTCGTCCGCGACGGAGTCGTACTTCGCATGCAGCGCGTCGCTCATCGTGCGCCATGACGTCACCCGTTCGGCGTCGTCGGGATGTGCCGCGAGCCAGGCTTCGACCGCCGCGCGGCGCTCCACGGGGAGTTCGTTGTCCACGTAGGCGTGGAGTTCGTCCTCGGTCACCGGAATGTTGTGGTCGGTCATCAGCGTTGTCTCTCAAATTCGAAATCTTGCGGCAGCAGCGGCATCACGTTCGTGCAAAAAGTGGGGTGAAGGCTACGCATGGTACAAAGTCTGCCTCCACCCCGCGCGCCAATCGCATGGCGTTCAGCGCGCCACCCTCTCCACAAGGAAGAGGGAGAAGAACCAGGTTTCCCCATTTGTCGCGCGTCGCTTCCATCTCGCATCGTCCCCCGCCGTTTCATTTCACCCGCCGCAGCGCAGGCCGTTCGCCTTCAAGCGCGGCTTTCACATGCGCCCGTGCGCGGGCGAGCCGCGACATCACGGTGCCGATCGGCACGCCCTGAATGTCGGCGACGTCGCGGTAGCTCAGGCCTTCCAGCACCACCAGCAGCAGCACCGCGCGCTGGTCTTCCGCGAGCGTTGCGAGCGCGCGGGAAATGTCGCGGCCCTCCGCCTCGGTGCCGGAGGCGTCGGCGGTGGTGTCGTGCAGTTCCATCATCGCCGGCTGCCGCGCCAGCGAGCGGCGGCGGTTGCGGTTCAGGTTGGTCAGGATCGTGTAGAGCCAGGCGCGCAGGTCGCCGCCGAGGAACAGCTTCTCCGAACGCAGCGCCCGCACCAGGGTGTCCTGCACCAGATCGTCCGCGATGTCGGTGTCCCGCGCCAGCGCCCGCGCATAGCGCCGCAGGGCCGGAATCATGGTCTCGACGCTGTGGCGGAAATCGTTACTCATCGGGTCTGTCCGGTCCGGCGGCTCACAGCCGTTCTATCCTGAAAAACACCGAAAACGCGGGAGTATTCCGGCGGTTTCGCCCGATAAGATGAGGGTTTGCCGCGCGTCCGGGTTGAATGGCAGGGATGCCTATGTCATGAGGGGCGTCCTCTTTAGCCCCGATGTCCCGAACATCGTGTTCGGCTGGAATGAACAAAAGACATCGTCATTTGCGAGCGAAGCGAAGCAAACCATTGCGGCACAGAAAACTGGATTGCTTCGCTACGCTCCTCGCAATGACGGTTTGAGCTCAGAGTCGGTATCTCATGTCATCGCCCACCGTTTACTTCGTTCGTCACGGCCAGACCGAATGGAATGCCGCGGGCCGCTTTCAGGGCACGCAAGACATTCCGCTGAATGATCTCGGCAAGGAGCAGGCGGTCCGCTCCGGTGAACTGCTGACCGACATTCTCGCGCGCGACTCCCATGATCCCGCCAAGATCCCGTTCGTGTCGTCGCCGCTCGGCCGTGCACGCTCCACGATGGAGTTGCTGCGTGGCGTGCTCGGCGTGCCGCCGCACGGCTACGAACTCGACGACCGCCTGCGCGAGATCGGTTACGGCCACTGGGAAGGCTCGACCCTGCCGCAGATGGAGCAGTCGCATCCGGAGATTTTCGCCGAGCGTCAGGTCGACAAATGGGGCGTGCCGCCGCCGGGCGGCGAGAGCTACGCCTCGGTGACCATCCGCATGCGTGACTGGTACGACTCCCTGCTTCAGGACACGGTGGCGGTGTCGCACGGCGGCTCGATGCGGGCGCTGCTGGTGGCGCTCGATGTCGAGACCCCGGTCGGCGCGGCAGAGCTGACGGTGGAGCAGGGCGTGGTCTACGTTTTTGCCGACGGGCGGGTGACGAAACATAGTTAATGCTTCGTTAACGCGGCACTTTAAGCGCCTCAGATTTGACCCTAAGAGGCCTGCGCGTTACGACTTTACGTCAATTTTCGCGAATAGGGGCCCTTTGGCCCGTCGGGTAATTTCTGATGTCCTTCAACACGTTCGGCCACATGTTTCGCGTCACGACCTTCGGCGAAAGCCACGGGGTCGCGCTGGGCTGCGTGGTCGACGGTTGCCCGCCGCAAATCCCGCTGACGGTTGAAGAGATTCAACTGGATCTTGATCGCCGCCGCCCCGGCCAGTCGCGGTTCACCACCCAGCGGCAGGAGGCCGATCAGGTTAAGATCCTGTCCGGCGTGATGGACACCGACAAGGGCCAGGTGACCACCGGCACGCCAATCGCGCTGATGATCGAGAACACTGACCAGCGCTCGAAGGACTATTCGGAGATCAAAGACAAGTTTCGTCCGGGTCACGCCGACTTCACCTATGAAGCGAAGTACGGCCTGCGCGATTATCGCGGCGGCGGGCGCTCGTCGGCGCGCGAGACCGCGGCGCGTGTCGCGGCCGGTGCCGTCGCGCGCAAGATCATTCCAGACGTGAAGGTGCGCGGCGCGCTGGTGCAGATGGGCCCGCACAAGATCGATCGCGCGGCCTGGGACTGGGATGAGGTCGGCCGCAATCCTTTCTTCTGTCCCGACAAGGCGAAGGCCGAATTTTTCGCCGAGTATCTCGACGACATCCGCAAGAGGGGATCGTCGATCGGCGCGGTGATCGAGGTGGTCGCTGAAGGTGTACCGGCCGGATTGGGTGCCCCGATCTATGGCAAACTCGACAGCGATCTAGCGCTGGCGCTGATGAGCATCAACGCGGTGAAGGGCGTCGAGATCGGCGCAGGCTTCGGCGCCGCCGAACTGCACGGCGAGGAGAACGCAGACGAGATGCGCATGGGCAACAACGGTCCGGTGTTTCTGTCGAACCATGCCGGCGGCATTCTCGGCGGCATCTCCACCGGACAGCCGGTGGTGGCGCGTTTCGCGGTGAAGCCGACGTCATCGATCCTGACGCCACGCCGCACCATCGACAAAGCCGGCGCGGATACCGACATCATGACCAAGGGTCGTCACGATCCCTGCGTCGGCATTCGCGCGGTGCCGGTGGGCGAGGCGATGATGGCTTGTGTGATCGCCGATCATCTTTTGCGCCATCGCGGTCAGGTCGGCGGCTGACGCCTTCCCGGTTATGCAGGCGGCTTTTTCTTCGGCTTCGGCGTATCGGCCTGCTTCAGGCCTTCGGTCGCCGCGAGCATCGTCTCGTAGCCCAGCATCGTGAAGCGGATCAGAAACTGCAGTTCATCGTCGGAGTATTTCGACCACGCCTTGTGGATCGACTGCTGCAGGGATTCATAGAACTTTCCGATCTTCGCCTCGCTCCCCGGAACGACGGCGATGAAGACCTTGCGCCGATCGCTGTCGTCGCGCTCGCGGCGCACCAGACCGGCCTTCTCGAGGCGATCGACGACGCCGGTGATTGCTCCCGTGGTCAGGCCGGTCACCTCGGCCAGCCGTCCCGCGGTGACGCGGCCCTCCAGATTCAGGAAATCCATGCATTCCAGATCGGAGCTGCTGATTCCGATGCGGCTGGCGACAGTCTGGCTGAAAATCACGCCCTGGGCGGAGGACCGCCGGGCGGCGTGTTCCAGTTCCTGTATCAGGGCGGCGCGCGCCTTCGACCTTGACAAGGCAGATCCTTTATCTTAGCAAAATAATATCTCAGAGACTAAGATAATTAGTCTCCGTACCTTTTTAGCACTGTGACAATCGGCGGAGCAAGGCATGATCAGACGCTCACGCAAGGCCATCATCATCGGAGGCGGAATCGCCGGCCCGGCCACTGCGATGTTTCTGCGGTCTGCCGGCTTCGAGTCCCAGATTTTCGAGGCGCGGCCTCGCGCCGTCGGAATTGGCGGCGGCTTGCAGATCGCGCCTAACGGCATGCATGTGCTGGACGAACTCGGCCTTGCCGACGAAATGGTTCGCATCGGCTCCGTCGCGGAATCGATGCTCTTCACCAATCAGAGCGGTCGGTTTCTCGGCAGCATCAACCGGGACATGCGCGAGCGCTTTGGACAGCCGGCGGTGAACGTCGCGCGGGCGGCGTTGAGCGACGCGATCCTGGCGCAGGTGCGCTGGGCTGGAATCGAGGTCAGTTTCGGCAAGCGGCTGGTCAGGATCGAGGATCTGCCTGACCGGCCGATCGCGGCGCATTTCGAGGACGGCACCATGGCGGAAGGCGATCTGCTGATCGGCGCGGATGGCGTTCACTCCTCGGTGCGCGCACATGTGAATCCCGGTGGCCCGGTGCCGTTCGATACCGGCCTCGTGGGATTCGGCGGCTTCATTCCGAGATCGGTACTTGAGAAGGCCGGTGTCGGGCCGCATGTGATGATGACCCTCGGGCAACGTGGTTCGTTCGGTTACGGCTATTGCAGCAGTATTGAAGACAACGGCGCGATGTGGTGGGACACTCAGTCCTCGGGCGGCATGGACGCTTCGGCCTTCCGCGCGATAAGCCAGGAGCAGCTCAAGCAGCATATCCGCGCGTTTCATGCCGGATGGCACGATCCGATTCCGCAGATCATCGATCACGCGCAGGATATCATTGTCACCGATACGCTCGACATCGCAACACTGCCGCAATGGTCGCGCGGACGAGTGGTGCTGATCGGCGACGCCGCACACGCGACAACGCCGCATGCCGGGCAGGGCGCGTCAATCGCGCTTGAAGATGCGCTGCGGCTGTCACGCCTGCTGCGCCGGGGCGAGGAGTTCGGCGTCACTTTCGCAAAATTCGAGGCCGAGCGGCGGCCACGGGCGGAGCGGATCGTTGCTGCGGCACGGCGTAACGGCGGCAGCAAGGGCGACATGAGCCGCGCTGGTGCACTCATGCGTGACATCGCCATCAAACTGCTGCTGCCGGTGTTCGCGCGCGGACAGGACTGGATGTATCAGTACAACCCGCGCGTCCGCTAGCGTTGCGATCCTAGCCGTAACGATAGGATTGCTTCAGTCCGTAGGTCAGGACGAGCAGGGTGATCCACAGGCGCAGCATCGCGAAACTGAAAATGAAAACGAAGAAGATCAGATTCTTGACGAAATGGCCGTGCGGCGCGGTCTGTCCGTAAAGCCAGATCGCGTGCCGGACCGCGCCCTGAACGAATCCGAGCCCGATGCAGATAGCGCCGAGAACCGCGATCGCCGCGCCCATCCAGGCGAAGCGGCGTCCGAATTCCCTGGCCGCCGAAAGGAAATCGACCGCGCCCTTGTTCGCCTCTGCGCCGACGATCATCAGCAGCACCAGCGAAGCCACCGTGGCGCTCCAGAATTTCCCCGCGATGGTGGGTTGATCGAACGCCATCCCGTCGAGACCCAGCATCAGGTTCGGCGCCAGGGTTGTAAATCCGGTGAGGGCGAAGAGTATCGCCGCCGCGACCATCAGCAGCGTCACCTGCTTGAGAATGCCGAGTGCGAGCTTGACCTGCTCAGCCAGTGTCAGTGAGCCAAGACCCGTCTGGCCGTCCGCAAGCTCGATCGAACGCTGCGTGACCAGCACGAACGCGAGCAGCACGGCGATGCTGGCAATGATGATTGCAGGCAGGGCAAACGGTCCGCCGCCATAGGTGATGACCCGCATGGTGGCGGCCAGCACCAGCCACGGCAATGCTTCGAGAAAACGAAACGGGCCGAACGATGTATGCGGGCGGGTTATCCGTTGCTGGTGCAGCGCGAGGAGCATCCCGGCAGTTAGGCCAGATACGGATAAACAGCCGGTGGAAGCCTAAGCTAAAATTGAACCGATATGTGAGGCGGTGAGCCGCCGGATCCGCGCTGCACCCGGATGATGCCGCCGGCGCTGTTTTCATATTTCCGGCCAATCCGGAGCATGATACCTTTGAAGCGTCAGCTTTTTGAGCGGGCGCGGGCGCGCGTTTTTTGCGGGCCCGGATTTCATTGTGACGTGAATCGATATTCTGGCGGGCGCCTATGGCGACGGATGTGTCCGATGCGGTGCGTGAGTCGTTTTCGGTGACGGTGATTGACCGTGCTGAACTTGAGTCCAGCACGGTCTGGCGTTCGGCATTCGCCGATGAGCGCAAGGATTATCGCTATTACGAGATCATCGAAGACACCCTGCGCGAGGGCTTCGACTACAGGTATTTTGCCATCCGCGATGCATCCGGGCGCATCCGGGCGATACAGCCGTTCTTTCTGCTCGATCAGGACGTTCTTGAAGGCGTCGGGTCGGAGTGGCGGCTGATCTCAACCATCCGGCGCCGCTACCCGCGCTTCCTCAAGATGCGAACACTCATGGTCGGCTGTTCCGCAGGCGAGGGGCATCTCGCTGACGGTGAGGGCCTGTCCGCTGCAACGGTTGCGGACGTGCTTTCGCAGCATATCCGCAAGCTGGCGAAAACCCTCGGCGCGCAGCTCATTGTGCTCAAGGAATTTCCCGCCAGATATCGCGAGACGTTTGAATGCTTCGTGCGGCGCGGCTTTGGCCGCGCTCCGAGCATGCCGATGACAAAACTGAATATCGAGTATGAGAACTTCGATCGTTTCATCGAGAAAGCGCTCAGCGGCAAGGCGCGGAAGAATGTGCGCCGGAATCTTCAGGCATCAGCCGGCGAAGATATCCGCATGACCGTAACCGACGGTACTGAAAATCTGGCCAAAGAAATCTATCCGCTTTATCTTCAGGTCTATGAGCGATCCAAATTCCGCTTCGAGAAGCTGACGGAGGACTATTTCCGCGATCTCGGCACACGGATGAAGGACAAGGTCCGTGTCTTCACATGGCACCGCGGCAATACGCTGGTGGCCTTCAACATCTGCATGGTTCAGGGCGAACATTTCTTCTCGGAGTATGTCGGCTTCGATTATTCCGTGGCGCTCAATCTGCATCTCTATTTCTGCGTGGTTCGTGACACGATCAACTGGGCCATTGCGGGCGGCTACAAATGGTTTCGCAGCAGCGGCCTGAACTACGACCCGAAACTTCACCTGCGGCACCAGCTCGATCCGGTCGATCTGTATGTCCAGCATGTTTCGCCGGTTGCAAACCAGGTGCTGAAGCGCGTGCTGCCGTGGCTGTCGCCGGTGCGCTACGACGCGACGCTGAAGAAGTTCCCGAATTATCGGGAGATGTGGTGAGCGTGGCTGACGAGCTTGACCGGACCCGCTCGCCGTCGCAAAACCACCCTTATGCAGGCCAACAGCGTTCAGAGCGTCATCGACTGGTTGATCAACGGGGCGCGGTCGGCGACACGGGTCGATCAGTTCGTGACCCAGACCTGCGAACGGCTGGTTGAGTGCGGAATGCCGCTCTGGCGCGTCGGTGTCTTCGTCCGCACGCTTCATCCCAACATGCTCGGCCGCAACTTCGTCTGGCGCAAGGGCGAAGGTGTTGCCATGGGCGCCATGGCTCACGGCGAGCAGGAGGCGGATTATTTTCTCTCAAGTCCTCTGGCCATCGTATTCGAACAGGGGCAGGACGTGCGCAAGCGGCTGCTGGATGACGGTGCTGGCAATGTGCCGTTTTTCGCCGAGATCCGCGGCGAGGGCGCGACCGACTACATCGCACTTCCGCTTCTGATGTCCGATGGGACAATCCATGCGGTGAGCTGGATCACGCAGCATCCAGATGGCTTCACAGAGGCTCAACTCGCCGAGCTGCGCCTGATGATGCCATCCTTGACCCGCATGATCGAAGTCTGGCTGCTGCGGCGGACCGCGGCGGGATTGCTGAACAATTATGTCGGCGCACGGGCCGGCGCGCGGATTCTTGCGGGACAAATCCGCCGCGGCCATACCGAGACCATGCATGCCGCGATCTGGCTGTCGGATCTGCGCGGCTTCACGCCGCTGTCGGACCGGCTGTCGTCCGAAGCGGTGGTCGATGTTCTCAACACTTACTTCGACTGTCAGGTGCCCGCGATCCTGAACCACGGCGGTGAAGTTCTGAAGTTCATGGGCGATGGCCTGCTCGCGGTGTTTCCCATCACCGGCAAGGAGGCGGACACGGAAACGGTTTGCAAGCGCGTGCTCGAAGCGGCGCGGGAGTGCAGCGCCAGCGTGGCGGCGATGACCTACGCCTACGAGTCCGAAACGCTGCGCAATTTCCGGTTCGGTCTGGCGCTGCATATCGGCAAGGTGCTGTACGGCAATATCGGCGGCGGTGACCGGCTCGATTTCACCTGCATCGGGCCTGCGGTGAATCTCGCCGCGCGCATCGAGAAGATGACCAGCCGCCTCAACCGCACCGTGCTGGCCTCCACCGCATTCGCCAGCCATGTCGATGCGAACTGGACCGATCTCGGCCTGTTCTCGGTGGCGGGCTTTGCCGCGCCCGAGCGCGTCTACGGCCTGCCGGACGATGCCGCATTGATGAACGGCTCGCCCGCATCGTCGGTCGGCGCGGACCGCGTCCCGTCTCCGTAGAAATTTTATCGTCGCTCACGGAAATAACCTTCTCGCCCGAGCGTTATGAGTCAGGGGCACGCTCGGGTAGGAGTGAGCCATGTTCAGAAAATTCATGATCGGTGTTGCCGCCCTTGCGGCGATTGCTGCGTTCGCGCCGCTTGATGCCGTCGCGCGCGGTGGTGGTCATGGCGGCGGAGGCGGCGGCTTCCACGGCGGCGGCGGATTTGGCGGCGGCGGTGGTTTCCGCGGCGCGGCTTTCTCAGGCGGTGGTGGTTTTCGCGGAGCTGCTTTCTCAGGCGGCGGATTCAGGGGCGGCAGTTTCGCCGCCATGCATGGCGGCGGATTCGGCGGACCGCGGTTCGCCGCTGCACCGGGAGTTCCCCGGTTTGCCGCGATGCCGGGCGGAGGTGCCCGCTTCGCCAATGCCGGCTTCCGCCATGGCGGGTTTGGCCGTCATCATCGCTTCCGGCATTTCGTGCCGTTCGCGGTCGGGTTCGGCGTGCCGTACTACTACAACAACTACTATTACGACGATTATTACGCCGGTTATCCGTATGACGAGGGTTGTTACGAGCTGACGCAAGTACCGACACCGTATGGCTGGCGCTGGCGCCGGGTCTATGTCTGCGGCTGATGCCGCAAATGAAAACGGCGGCTGAGGTCAGCCGCCGTTTTGGAACGTGATGCGGACGAGCCTACGCCGCGCGGACGGTCGTCAGGAACTTCTCTACTTCGATCTTGAGGCGGCTGCTGTCACTGGACAGAACCTGCGCCGACGACAGCACCTGACCGGAGGCGGCTCCTGTTTCACCGGCGCCGCGGCTGACCTCGGTGATGCTCCCGGCGACCTCGCCGCTGCGCTGGGCGGCGTACTGCACATTGCGGGCGATCTCCTGCGTCGCCGCGCCCTGTTCCTCGACCGCGGCTGCGATGCTTGAGGAGATTTCCGAGATCAGGTTGATGGTCGAGCCGATCTCCTTGATCGTGGCAACGGACTCCCGTGTCGCAGACTGCATGCTGGCGATCTGGGCGCTGATCTCGTCGGTGGCTTTTGCGGTCTGGGCGGCGAGGGCCTTTACTTCGGAGGCGACCACCGCGAAGCCGCGGCCGGCGTCGCCGGCGCGGGCGGCCTCGATGGTGGCGTTGAGCGCCAGCAGGTTGGTCTGTTCGGCGACCGCCGTGATCAGCTTCACCACGTCGCCGATGCGGGCAGCGGCCTGCGACAGTTCGGTGATGCTGGCGTCGGTCTTCTGCGCCTGACGCACGGCGTCGGCGGCAATGCGGCTGGATTCCTGCACCTGCCGGCCGATCTCGGCGACCGACGAGGTGATTTCCTCGGTGGCGACCGCGACCGATTGCACGTTGCTGGACACTTCCTGCGAGGCGCTGGCCGCCGAGTCCGAGATCTTGCCGGTGGAGTCGGCCGTCGTGGTCAGCGTATTGGCGGCGGCTTCCAGTTCGGTCGACGACGACGACAGTGAGCCGACCAGTTCGCCGATCAGCTTTTCGAAGTCGCGGGTGATGGCATCGACACGCTGGCCGCGCTGGATTTTGGCGTCGGCGTCGCGGGCCGCGGCTTCATCGGCGGCCTTCTTGGCGATCAGGGCATCCTTGAACACCTGGAGGGTGTCGGCCATGGTGCCGATTTCGGTCTTCTCGCCCTGATGCGGCACGACGGCGGTGAGATCGCCTTCGCCGAGCGCCTTCATCGGCGTCACGATCGAAGCGATACCCGTTGTGACACCACGGACGAGATAGAAGCTGAAGGCGAGGCCGGCCACCAGTGCAAGGCCGAGGATCACGAGTCCGAGCTGGACGGCGGTGGAATAGCTGTCGTTTGCGCGCTGGCCCTCGATGGCGGCGCCCTTGCTGTTCATTTCGACCAGCTTCGTCAGCGTCTCGTCCACCTTGATGCCAATCGGGGATGCCTTCTCGAAATTCAAATCTTGCGCCATGGAGCTTTCGCCTTTGCGGGACGTCTCCAGAACCTCATTGGCGGCGGCGAGATACTCCTTCCAGACCTTGACCAGTTCGCCATAGACGGCGCGTTCCTCGGGCGAGGAGATCAGGGCCTGATATGTCTGGTTCGCCTGATCGTAGGCCTGCAGGCGGGCTGCGAGATTCTTGTCGATCTTGGCCTTGGCGTTGTCGTCGAAGGTCAGGAAATGGTCACGGAGAATGGCGCGGTAGCGTGCGGCCTGCGTCTGCATGTCTCCGAGCCAGCGAACGCTGGGAAGCCAGACGGTCTGAATCTGTTGCGCCGAGGCATTGATCGACCGCATCTGAAACATGCCGAAAAGATTCGTCGCGGCCAGAGTCAGCAGAAAGAATGATACGATTCCGATCAGTTTGGCGCGGATGGAGAGCTTGGACAGCATCGTCGTGATCCCTGGTTATCGATTTTTCTAACCGGATGCCGAAGGAGCCAGATCAGGACGAGGATCGGGCGAGAGGGCGGGTGGCAATTTCCAGTCGAACGCAGCGCCGTTCTGACGCCGCGTTCGCGGGCGGAATCATCAGGGATTCCAGTGAAATGTTAGTAAATGGGACATCCGCCGCGTCGCTCTGACGCGGCACGCGCTGAAACAAAAAGGGCGGCTGATGCTCAGCCGCCCTTTTTGCCGATGGTGATGTTGATCCGCGCTTATGCCGCGCGGACGTTGGTGAGGAATTTCTCGACTTCGATCTTGAGGCGGTTGCTGTCGGTTGACAGCATCTGCGCGGCGGAGAGGACCTGACCCGAGGCAGCCCCGGTTTCTCCGGCGCCGCGGCTGACATCAGTGATGCTGGTGGCGACTTCGCCGCTGAGTGCGGCGGCCTGCTGCACATTGCGGGCGATTTCCTGCGTCGCCGCACCCTGTTCCTCCACCGCCGCGGCGATGGTCGAGGAGATTTCCGAAATCAGCGTGATGGTCTTGCCGATTTCCTTGATGGTCGCGACCGATTCCTGGGTCGCGGTCTGCATGCCCGCGACCTGCGCGCTGATCTCGTCGGTGGCCTTGGCGGTTTGCGCGGCCAGAGCCTTTACTTCGGAGGCAACCACTGCGAAGCCGCGGCCAGCGTCGCCGGCGCGGGCGGCCTCGATGGTGGCGTTGAGCGCGAGCAGATTGGTCTGTTCGGCGACGGCCGTGATCAGCTTCACCACGTCGCCGATGCGGGCAGCGGCCTGCGACAGTTCGGTGATGCTGGTGTCGGTCTTCTGGGCCTGACGCACGGCCTCATTGGCGACGCGGCTGGATTCCTGCACCTGACGGCCGATCTCGCCGACAGATGAAGTGATCTCTTCGGTCGCGACCGCGACCGACTGCACGTTGCTGGAGACTTCCTGCGAGGCCGCGGCGGCTTCGCCCGAGGTCTTGCCGGTGACTTCCGCGGTGGAGGTCAGGGTGTTGGCGGCGGCTTCCAGTTCGGTGGAGGAGGAGGACAGCGAGCCGACCAGCTCGCCGATCAGCTTTTCGAAGTCGCGGGTGATGGCATCGACGCGCTGGCCGCGGGCGATCTTGGCGTCGGCATCGGCAGCGGCAGCTTCGTCCGCCGCCTTCTTGGCGATCAGGGCTTCCTTGAACACCTGGAGGGTGTCGGCCATGGTGCCGATTTCGGTCTTCTCGCCCTGATGCGGCACGACGGCGGTGAGGTCGCCTTCGCCGAGTGCCTTCATCGGGGTCACGATCGACGTGATGCCGCGCGACACGTCGCGCACCAGATAGAAGCCGACAACACAGCCGATCAGGACAGCCGCGCCGAGCATGATCGCCACTAGCATGAATGCAGTGTTGTAGCTGTTTGTTGCCTCCTGTCCGGCAAGATCGGCGCCCTTGTTATTGAGGTCGATGTCTTTCTTCAGGATGTTGTCGGATTTGATGCCGATGAGGTTGACGGTCATCGTGTTCAGATCATGCGCCTCGCGCGGATAGGAGCCCGCGGCCTTGCGCGACAGTGCCATGACTTCCTGGGTGCCCTTCTTGTAGCTCTCCCACGTCTCGACCCATTCGTTGTACAGCGCGCGTTCTTCCGGCGACGTAATCATCTTTTCATAAGCCTGCCGGGCCTTCATGTTGGCTTCGACAACCGTTTCCAGCGTTTTTTCCTGCGCCAGCTTTTCCTCGATCAATTCCGACAGCATGTGTTCGCGGATCACGTTGCGATAGGTGATCACACCGGCGCGCAGATCGCCCAGGACCCGCACGCTGGGCATCCAGTTGGTCTGGATGTCGACGGCATTGGCGTTGATGGCCTGCATCTGGCGGATGGCGAAGAGGCCCATGCCGGCCATCGCGACCAGCAGGATGACGAGAACGGCAGTGATCTTGGAGCGAATGGAAAGCCTGGAGAGCATGGCGGACCTTGAGTCTTTCTGACCGGTGGCTGATGGGCTGGGTAGCGACGAGGACGATGAGAAATCGGGAAGCCCGATCCGCCTTCCAGCGTTTCGGATTCGTGGTTTCCAATTTCACTATGTGAAGTGAAATGTTCGTAAAGGTATTCAGCGGCCGACTCAGAAAAGTGCATTTCATGTACGGCGTTTATGCCGATACCTGCTGCATTGGATGCATGTGTCGCTTCGCGCAGTTGCAGACAAGAAAAAACCGGCGGAGCTTTGGCGCCGCCGGTTTTAAAATGTTCGCTGGGCGAATCTCGTCAGGCGGCGCGGATCGTCGCAAGGAAGTTATGCACCTCGGTCTGAAGGTGCGTGCTTTCCTTTGAAAGCGACTGCGCCGCCGTGAAGACCTGGGCTGATGCGGCGCCGGTTTCACTGTTGCCACGGTCGACATCGGTGATATTGGCCGCGACGCGCGCGCTCAGTTCGGCCGCCTGCTGAACATTGCGGGCGATTTCCTGAGTGGCGGCGCCCTGTTCTTCAACCGCGGCGGCGATTGTCGATGAGATTTCGGAGATCAGGTTGATGGTGCTGCTGATCTCCTTGATGGTCGTGACGGAGGCGCCGGTGGCCGCCTGCATGCCGGAAATCTGGGTGGTGATCTCGTCGGTGGCCTTGGCGGTCTGAGAGGCGAGCGCCTTGACCTCGGAAGCGACCACGGCAAAGCCGCGGCCGGCTTCGCCGGCGCGGGCGGCCTCGATGGTGGCATTGAGCGCGAGCAGGTTGGTCTGTTCGGCGATGGCAGTGATCAGCTTGACCACGTCGCCGATGCGGGCGGCGGCCTGCGATAGTTCGCTGATGCAGGAATCGGTCTTCTCGGCCTGCTGGACAGCGAGCTGGGCGACCCGGCTCGATTCCAGCACCTGACGTCCGATTTCGTTGACCGAGGAGGTGATTTCCTCGGTGGCGCTGGCGGTCGACTGGATGCTTTCGGAGACCTCGCGTGAGGTGTTCGCGGCGGAGTTCGACAGCTGCCGGGTGACATCGGCGGCGTTGGTCAGGGTGCTGGCGGTGGCTTCCATTTCGGTGGAGGCCGATGACAGCGAGCCGATCAGTTCGCCGATCATGCCCTCGAAGCTGCTGGTGGCCCGGTCCAGCGTTTCGGCGCGGCGCATCTTGGCGCTGGCTTCGGCTGCGGCAACTTCGTCGGCGGTCTTCTTGGCGATCATGGCGTCCTTGAACACCTGCACGGCGTCGGCGATCTGGCCGACCTCGGTGTTTTCGCCCTGATGGGGGACGTTGGCGGCGAGATCGCCGGTGGCCAGCGCCCGCATCGGAGTCAGGACCGAACCGATGCCGCGGGCGACATCGCGCACGATCAGGACCGCGGCGCAGAGCCCGGCCAGAACCATGGCAGCCAGCGCGGCCAGAACGATGCGGAATGCGAGTTCATAGGTGTTTTCGGCATGCTGTCCGGCGGCGGCGGCGCCCTTGTCGTTCAACTCGACAAGCTTGGCCAGCACCGCATCCATGCTTCGTCCCGCCGGCGTCGCACGCTGAGCGTTGACGGCGCGCGCCTGCGCGACCTCGCGCTTGCGGGCATGGACGATGACTTCGTCGGCGGCCTCGCGGAAGATTTTCCAGGTTGCCGCCAACTCCTTATAGAGAGCGGCTTCTTCAGGGGAGGAGATCAGCGGCTCATAGGCCTTGTTCGCGGTGTCGTAATCCCTGGCCCGGGCATCGAGATTGCGCTGGATGTCGGCCATGAACTTGTCGTCCGGCTCCGTCAGATAGTCGCGCAGCACCGCCCGGTAGCGCGCCGACTGGGTGCGCAATTCACCGATCAGGCGGACGCTGGGCAGCCAGCTTGTCTTGATGTCCTGCGCCGCGGCATTGATGGCGCGCATTTCCACCACGGCGAAGGCGCCCATGGCGGAGAGGGCAATCAGCAGGAGGGCGACGAGAGCGACGAGTTTGGTGCGAATGGAGAGCCTGGAGAGCATGAAACAGTCCTTTGAGGTCTTTCTGACCCCTTTCAAGAAACGCGGGGCGAAACCAAACGCAGTGGCTTGGCCGCCGAAATGATTTCGACGCCTGAATGGGCGTGGGTGGTGTTGGCAATTTCCAGTCGGAGACCGTCATCAATGAAGGGTCAGCCGCGATCCAAATCGTAAAGAAATTCCGTGAAATGTTGGTAAATGCCTGCCGTGCAGGCAACCGGCCCGAAAAAGGGCCCGAATCTGGTTGCTGTGTACAGGAAAGGGTGCGGCTCCGGTTCCTGCTTCCCGGGCTCGGCGCGCCGTGTCACCATCCTGACGTGAACGACGGGAGGTCCGCCAATGCGCTGGTGTGTCTCGATCGGAGCGGTGCTTGTCGCGGGCGTGGTCGCCGGCGGCGATATTCCCGGGCTGGCTGCACCGGCCACCGCGCCTGCGCCGGCCGCCGCTGAGGCCAAGGTCGACGTCGAACTGGTCCTCGCGGTCGATGTCTCCTATTCCATGGACATGGACGAACTGGCGCTGCAGCGCGAAGGCTATGCGCTCGCCGTCACCTCCAAGGAGTTCTTGCAGGCGCTCAAGACCGGCCCGACCGGCAAGGTCGCGGTGACGTATTTCGAATGGGCCGCCTCAACCGACCAGAAGATCATCGTGCCGTGGCGGGTGATCGATGGCCCTGAATCGGCGGGCGCGCTGGCCGAGGAAATCCTGAAAGCGCCGCTGCGCCGCGCCTCGCGCACCTCGATCTCGGGCGCGATCAATTTCGCGATGCCGCTGTTCGAGGCCAACGAGTATCAGGGCCTGCGCCGCGTGATCGACATCTCCGGCGACGGGCCGAACAATAACGGCGAACTCGTCACGATCGCGCGCGATGCCGCGCTGGCCAAAGGCATTACCATCAACGGCCTTCCGATCATGTCGAAGGAGACCAACTACGCGACCATGGATATCGAGAATCTCGACTGGTACTACGAGGACTGCGTGATCGGCGGCGCCGGATCGTTCGTGGTGCCGATCAAGACCAAAGAGAAATTCAAGGAAGCGATCCGCACCAAGCTGATCCTCGAAGTCGCACACCGTGTGCCGGAAATGCGGGTCGTGCCGGCGGCCACGCGCGAGCCGCGGGTGTCATGCACCATCGGCGAGAAGATCTGGCAGGAGCGGTGGGGTCGGTGAGTCCTTTCTGTGTTTCGCACAGGCAATCAGCCCCACACCCCAACCCTCTCCCCGCGCGCGGGGAGAGGGAGCTAACAAATTTTTCTACCTCTCCCCGTTTTTACGGGGAGAGGTCGCGAGCAAAGCGAGCGGGTGAGGGGCTTCTGCTCTTTACCTTCTAAACCGCGCGACAAGCTCCACATGCGGCGTATGGCGGAACTGATCGACGGGCGTCACGCGGTCGATCTTGAATCCAGCGTCGATCAGAATGCGGGCGTCGCGCGCGAAAGTCGCCGGATTGCATGACACCGCGACCGCCAGCGCGATCTTGCTTGCGGCGAGTTGCTGAGATTGTGCCTGCGCGCCCTGGCGCGGCGGATCGAACACCACGCAATCGTAGTCGCGCAGTTCCTGCGGCATCAGCGGACGCCGGAACAGGTCGCGGGTCTCGGCTTTGATGGGCTTCAGACCCTGCGTGAGCTTCACTGCATTCTGCAGCGCCGTCACCGCAGCCGCGTCGCTGTCGAAGGCCGACACCTTGAATTTTTCCGCGAGGCGAAACGCGAACGGACCAAACCCGCAAAACAGATCGGCGATATGCTTGGCACCTTTGGCCCGCGCGAACGCCAGTTCCGCCAGCGTCTCTTCACCCAATGCCGTCGGCTGCATGAATGATCCCGCCGGCAGCGTCACCTGCGCCTTGCCGACCCGCACCACCGGTGGCTTGCGCATGATGACCAGTTCACCATGACGCGTCAGCCGCGCGAGATTGTGTTTTTCGGCCAGCTTCGACAGGGACATCAGCAGCGCCGTGCCGAGCGGACCGGAGCCGCGCACATCGACGTCGAGGCCGTTATCGGCTGCGGTGATCTGGATATCGAGCGGCTTGCTCACCGGCCTCAGCAGTTCGGCGATTTCGTTGGCTGCTTCGATGGCGCCGTGCATGGCCGGATCGAGGATCGGACAGTGATCGATGGCGATGATCTCATGACGGCCGGCGGCGGCGAAGCCGACACGCAGAATGTCCTGCTGGCTCTGCCGCGCATGCAGCGTCATGCGGCGGCGGCCGGTGCCATGGGCATCGATCAGTTCATCAACCTCACAATCGATACCCGCGTGAGCGAGCGTGTCGATCACGAGCTGCCGCTTCCAGTTCCGGTAAGCATCGTCCTGCCAGTGCTGGATGGCGCAGCCGCCGCAGGTCCCGAAATGCGGGCAGAATGGATCGATGCGCTGCGGGCTTGGCGTGACGACATGGGCAAGCGCGCGGCGGTCCGGGTGGCCGGACGAGGGCAACACGTCGACGGTCTCGCCGCCCAGTGCATACGGCACGTAGAGCGTCTCGCCGCCGGACACAGCAACGCCATCGCCGAAATGGCCGACATGATCGATGATGAGGCGCTCGGTCATCGTACTAGTGATCCGGTTCTGACATTCGTATTATATCTTTCGCGGGCACTTTACGAATGTCAGAACCAAAGGATCACTAGAATCATGATTTGCTAGTGTCCTTTCGTATCCGACGTTCGCTCAGAAGACGCTGCGAGTGAAGCGAACGTCGGATACGGGACACTAGCCGCGCCGCGCACCGATGAAGAATTCGGTGTTGCCGTCGCCGCCGGCGATGGACGAAGGGAACACCTTGATATCGGTGCAGCCCAGGGACTCCGCGAAGGCGGCTATGTCGTCGCACACCGCCTTGTGCACGGCCTCGTCGCGAATGATGCCCTTCTTGGAATGCTTCCGCTCAGCCTCGAACTGCGGCTTGATCAGCGCCAGGAGGTGCGTCGGAGCGGCGGCAATCGGCAGCACCGCGGGCAGCACCAGCTTCAACGAAATGAAGCTGACATCGATCACCACGATATCGGGACGGATTTCGAGCCGCTTGCCCGCGAGCGAACGGATGTCGGTTTCTTCCATCGAGACGATTTTCGGATTGCCGTGCAGGCTCGGATGCAACTGTCCGCGTCCGACATCGATGGCGTAGACGAGGCTGGCGCCATTTGCCAGCAGCACTTCCGTAAAGCCGCCGGTCGACGCGCCGACATCGATACAAACATGATCCTCGATGTCGATGGGATATTGCTCCAGCGCGCCGCTGAGTTTGACGCCGCCGCGCGATACCCAGGGATGCGCGGGCTCGGCCGAGATGTCGGCATCCGCCGGAATCGTCTCCGACGGCTTCAGCACCGGCTTGCCGTTTGCGGTCACACCACCGGCTTCAATGGCGGCCTGCGCCCGGGCGCGGCTCTCGAACAGGCCGCGCTCAACAAGCAGAAGGTCTGCGCGCTTGCGTGAGGTCATGTGCCACATCCTTTCACCTCTCCCCGTGGGGGAGAGGTCGGCGCGCGAAGCGCGGCGGCGGCGATCAGGCCAGCTTCACCGTTTCGGCCTTCATGTCCTTGCCGAGTGCCTCGAACACTTTCGCAACGATGCCCTTGGCATCGAGGCCAGCCTGTTCGTACATCTTGGCTGGGGAATCGTGATCGATGAAAGTGTCCGGCAGCACCAGCGTTCGCACGCGAAGGCCGCGATCGAGAGCGCCGTGATCGGCCAAGGCCTGCAGCACATGGGTGCCGAAGCCGCCGATGGAGCCTTCCTCGATGGTGATCAGCGCCTCGTGCTCGCGCGCGAGCCTCAGGATCATGTCGAGATCGAGCGGCTTCATGAAGCGCGCGTCGGCGACGGTGGTGGACAGGCCCAGCGTATCGAGTTCGTCGGCGGCCTTGAGACATTCGCCAAGCCGTGCGCCGAACGACAGCAGCGCGACCTTCGATCCATTTTTATCGGCCTGGCGCATGATGCGGCCTTTACCGATCGGGAGCGGCACGCCGGCTTCCGGCATCTCGACCCCGCGGCCTTCGCCGCGCGGATAACGCAGCGCGCTCGGCGCATCGTCGATCGCGACCTGCGTTGCCACCATGTGAACGAGATCGGCTTCATCCGCAGCCGCCATGATGACGAAGCCGGGGAGGCAGCCGAGATAGACGTTGTCGAACGAACCGGCGTGGGTCGGGCCGTCCTGGCCGACAAGACCGGCGCGGTCGATGGCGAAGCGTACCGGAAGACGCTGGATCGCCACGTCGTGCACGACCTGATCGTAGCCGCGCTGCAGGAAGGTCGAGTAGATCGCGCAGAACGGCTTGAAACCTTCTGTCGCGAGGCCTGCGGCGAAGGTCACGGCATGCTGTTCGGCAATGCCGACATCGAAGGTGCGGTCGGGGAACGCCTTGCCGAAGATATCGACGCCGGTACCGCCCGGCATCGCCGCCGTGATGGCGACGATCTTGTCGTCCTTGCGCGCTTCCTTGACCAGGCTTTGGCCGAACACCGACGTATAGGACGGCGCGTTGGATTTTGCCTTGGCCTGCGCTCCGGTGGCGACGTCGAACTTGGCGACGGCGTGATACTTGTCGTCGGACGCTTCGGCGGGCGCGTAGCCCTTGCCCTTCTGCGTGACAACATGAACCAGGATAGGTCCGGTCGGCGCATCGCGCACGTTGGTCAGCACCGGCAGCAGGTGGTCGAGGTTGTGGCCGTCGATCGGCCCGACATAGAAGAAGCCGAGTTCTTCGAACAGCGTGCCGCCGGTGACCATGCCGCGCGCATATTCCTCGGCGCGCAGCGCGCGGTCCTCGAAGAATTTCGGAAGTTTGTGCGCGAGATTTTTCAGCGCTTCGCGCGCCGACGCATAGGTCTTTCCGGACAGCAGCCGCGCGAGATAGGCCGACATCGCGCCGACCGGCGGAGCGATCGACATGTCGTTGTCGTTGAGAATTACGATCAGGCGCGAGTGCATCGCGCCGGCATTGTTCATCGCTTCATAGGCCATGCCGGCGGACATCGAGCCGTCGCCGATCACCGCGATGACATTGTTCTTGCCGCCGGTAAGATCGCGCGCCACCGCCATGCCGAGGCCTGCGGAAATCGAGGTCGAGGAGTGCGCCGCGCCGAACGGATCGTATTCGCTCTCGGCGCGCTTCGTGAACCCTGACAGGCCGTTGCCCATGCGCAGCGTGCGGATGCGGTCGCGGCGGCCGGTGAGAATCTTGTGCGGGTAGGCCTGATGGCCGACGTCCCAGATGATGCGGTCATCCGGTGTATTGAAGACGTAGTGAAGCGCGGTGGTCAGTTCGACCACGCCGAGGCCTGCGCCGAAATGGCCGCCTGTCACCGATACGGTGTCGATGGTCTCCAGCCGCAGCTCATCGGCGAACTGGCGCAACTGCTCGGGCTTGAGCTTGCGCAGCAGGTCCGGCGTCGGTGCGGCGTCGAGGAGGGGAGTCTTGCTCGAATTTGACACTTGAATATCCGCAATAATTTGGGGGCGCCCGGCCCGGCATGGAAAGCTGCTCAGAAAGGTCCGAAACGGTCCCGTGGCTTATACCAATTCCAAAACGATGCCAATCCGTTAGGCAGGCGTGAAAGGCCTCACTTTCGGGGCATTTGGCGCCGGGAATAGCTGTTAAGGCTCGAAACTCGAGCCTCCGCTGGTTCCCGCCTTCGCCGGGGAGAGCCAGAATAAGCTTGTGCGAAACGGCGACGTTTGTTGCGCGGATTTACTGAACGTCGAGCGGTTCGGTGCCGGCAGCCTGTCCCGACGCATCGGTGGTGATCTTGTCGACGCGCGCCTCTGCCTGGCGCAGCAGCTCTTCGCAGCGGCGCTTCAGGCTCTCGCCGCGCTCATAGATCGCGACCGATTCCTCGAGCGGGACCTTGCCGTCCTCGAGACGCTTGACGATGGACTCCAGTTCCTCGATCGCGCGTTCGAAGCTGAGCTTCTTGACGTCCGCATGGGGAGTGTCGGCCATGGTCGTTTTCCGAGTTGCGATTCGTGGATCGATGACAGCGCCGCGGAATCTAGGAACGATTTGCGGGCGCAATATGGCGGCAATGTAGCGCGATTTGCAGCGGTGAGGGAAGTGCTTCGCTTGGCGTCATCCTGAGGTGCGGAGCGCGCAAGAACGCGCACCTGAGGACGACGGGTCGCGCTAGTTGTTCATCAGCGCGGCGACGTGCACGGCCACCGAATCGCGCAAGCCCTGCAGATCGTAGCCCCCTTCGAGCACGGAGACGATCCGCCCTTCGGCCGACTTGTCGGCGATCTCCATCAGCTTGCGCGTGACCCAGGCGAAATCCTCCTCGCGCAGTTCGAGACTGCCGAGCGGATCCCGCCAGTGCGCATCGAAGCCCGCCGAAATCACGATCAGCTCGGGTGCGAACGCCTCCAGCCGCGGCAGGATCGCGAGATCAAAAGCTTCGCGGAATTCGCGGCTGCCATTGCCGGCGCGCAGCGGCGCGTTGACCACGGTGTCCTGATCCCCGCGCTCCTGTGTGCTGCCGGTGCCGGGAAACAAGGGCATCTGGTGAGTCGAGGCATACATCACACTCGGATCTGACCAGAAAATTTCCTGGCTGCCGTTGCCGTGATGCACGTCGAAATCGACCAGGCAGGCGCGCTCGATGCCGTACTTGCGCTGCGCGTAGCGCGCGGCGATGGCAGCGCTGTCGAAGAAGCAGAAGCCCATCGGCCGCGAGGTCTCGGCGTGATGTCCGGGCGGACGGGTTCCGACAAAGGCGTTGGTCCGTTTGTTCTTCATCACCGCATCGACGGCCGCGACCGCACCGCCGGTGGCGCGTAACGCCGCCTCCCATGTGCCCGGCGACATCGACGTGTCGCCGTCGAGATAGACGATGCCGTCCTTCGGCGCGATGTGGCGCAACTCGTCGATGTACTCGTTGCTGTGGCACAGCGCGATCACGTCGAGATCGGCTTCCGGCGCCTCGACACGCACCAGCGATGTGAAGGGCTCTGCCGACAGTCCCTGCTCAATCGCGCGCAGACGATCCGGCCGTTCGGGATGGCCGGGAGCGGTCTGATGATTCAGGCCGGCGGCGGTGTGGTAATAAAGTGTCGGCATGGACTGTTGTCTTTCTTCTGGCGCCGAAGCAATTCCTCGCAAGTGACCCATAATAACGCGTGATGCCCGGGTTTGTCCCGGGCATCTGCGCTTGACTTCGAGATTAGGTGAAGGCCGGAAACAGCGCTCAGGCCTTTTTCTTGCGGGAGAAAAATGCGCTGAAAGCGTTCCGTGCCTCGTCCGATTTCAGGCGCTCGCCGAAATGATGCGATTCCTCGTCCATCCTGCGCAGCACATCTTCCCGCGCCGGCTTCAGCAACTTGCGGGTAAGCGCCACGGCGTCCTTAGGCAGGGAGCCGATTTCGCGCGCGATCTTGCGCGCCTCGACTTCGGTGTGTCCGGGCGCAACGATGACATTGACGAAACCCGCTTCGCGGGCTTCCTCCGCCGTCACGGTCCGGCCCATTACCAGCATCGAGAATGCGCGCTGATGCCCCATCACGCGCGGCGCGAGCAGGCTGGAGGCCGCCTCGGGAACGAGCCCGAGGTGAATGAACGGCGTCGAGAACGTTGCGGTGGTTGAGGCGAGAACGTAGTCGCAGTGAAACAGCATGGTGGTGCCGACACCGACCGCAATGCCGTCGACCGCGCCGATCAGCGGCTTCTCGTTATAGGCGAGCGCCTTGAGAAACTGGGTCGCAGCCATCGGCCGCGAACTGTCGTCGTTCGCGGTGTTGGCCTTGGCGAAATCCTCGAGGTCATTGCCGGCTGTGAACACGCCCGAGCCGCCGGAAATCACGATGCTGCGAATGTCCGGATCGTTCTGCGCGGATTTGATCGCATCAGCCATCGCAATGTACATGCCTTGCGTCAGTGCGTTCTTCTTGTCCGGGCGGCGCATGGTGATGATGCGCGCGCTGTCTTCATCGGTGACAATTACGTGGTCGGTCATGGATGTTTTCCTGGGCGTTCCCTGAAATGGCGGATGGCGCTGCAGCATGGAGGCGGCTGGCGCTGTCGGTTGGTTCATCCTACATCATTGGCCAGAAACGGAATAATGGCCATTCGATTTCCGCCCCTCCGGTATAAAGGGACACTGCCATGCAACTCACCGGCATCCATCACCTGACAGCGATTTCCGCGAATGCCAAGGGAAACCTGGCGTTTTATACTGGTGTGCTGGGCATGCGGCTGGTCAAAAAGACCGTCAACCAGGACGATGTCAGCGCCTACCATCTGTTTTATGCGGACGGGAAGGCCAACCCGGGCACCGACCTGACCTTCTTCGACTGGCCTGCGGCGCGGGAACATCGCGGCACCCGCAGCGTGTCGCGCACCGGTCTGCGGGTCAATGGCGAGAAGGCGCTGGCCTTCTGGCAGGACCGGCTGATCAAGCTCGGCGCCCATGTCGGCAAGGTGACCGAGGTCGATGGCCGCCTGACGCTGCCGTTCGAGGACCCCGAAGGCCAGCGGTTGGTGCTGGTCGACGACGGCGGCCGGGGCGAAGCGCATCCGTGGGAGAAGAGTCCGGTGCCGGCCGAACACCAGATCCGTGGCCTCGGCCCGATCGTGCTGAACGTGCCGGATCTAACGCGGACCGAGCGCGTGCTTGTGGATGTGATGAACATGACGCGGGTGCGCGACTACGCCTCGCCCGACGGCGAGCATCGCATCAATGTTTACAGGATGGGAGAGGGCGGCCCGGCGGCGGAACTGCATGTGCTTGAACAGAAGGATTTGCCCGCCGCACGTCAGGGCGCCGGCGGTGTGCATCACGTCGCATTCCGCACCCCAGATGAAGAGCAGTATCATGCCTGGACGGCGCGGCTTGCGGAGTTCGGCGTTCATTCCAGCGGCGAGATCGATCGCTTCTATTTCCGCAGTCTTTATTTCCGTGAGCCGAACGGCATCCTGTTCGAGATCGCGACCGACGGGCCGGGCTTTGCCACCGACGAGCCGATGGAAACACTCGGGGAGAAACTGGCGCTGCCGCCGTTTCTGGAATCGCGCCGCAGGGAAATCGAAGCGGGATTGAAGCCGCTCTAATGCGCTTGGGTTTGGTCAGGACACTTGCGGCGGCAGAAGCGAACGGTTTCCGCCCAGAATTGTCCACGGATGGATCTCGTATTTGATCCAGACGCCGCCCTTGGCATAAGGATCGTTCGCCGCAAGCGCCTCGGCCGCGTTGCGGTCTTCCGCCTCATAAACGATCAATGCTCCCGCGCCGTCCTCGAACGGTCCGGCGATCACGATCTTGCCATCCGCGCGAAGCCTGTGCGCGTACTCCCGATGCGCCGGTCGCACGGATTCAACCTTCTCCGCATCCGGCACGTAGGTGATGTAATTGACGAACTTCATGCCCTGGCCCTTGCTGAGTGCGCGATCGCTCCCACAAGGAAAGGCCGCGCGGCGAGACCTTAGTGCTCTGGCCGCGCGGTTCCATAGCAAAGCTGAATAGCCTTGCTCCGGCTTTGAATAGTGCCGGCTGCGGTGTTTACGCGACCAGCACGGCGTCCGCGCCGGTGGTCGCCGTGGCAGCGTCCATGATCGTGCGTTCGAGAGCGCCAGACTGCACCGTGACGTTCTCCGCGAAGAAGCGCGCCAATGCGACGTATCGTTGTACGTCGTTCTGATGCGTCTCGTCGGTGCGCGCGGCCAGCGCTTCGTTCGCGAGCGAACAGCCGCCTAGGGTGGTCGAGAACAGCCGCAGATACGGCGTCGCGCCGGCCAATGCTTCCGCAGGCGAGGTCGCAATCTTCTCGAGCAGCCACTTGCTGCTGCGCTCAACCGAGTCAACCGCATCGCGCAGCTTGGCGCCGGTGGTGCCGAAGGCCGGATCGTTCGAGGCTTCCACCTTCGATACGATGGCTTTCAGTTCACCCAGCAATTCCCAAACGGCTTCGCCGCCGGACATCTGCAGCTTGCGCATCAACAGGTCGTTGGCCTGCACGCCGTTGGTGCCTTCATAGATGGTGAGGATGCGCGCATCACGGACGTACTGCGCCGCGCCGGTTTCTTCCATGAAGCCCATGCCGCCGTGTACCTGCACGCCGATGGCCGCCACTTCGTTGCCGATGTCGGTGGAGAAGGCCTTTGCCATCGGCGTCAGCAATGCGCCGCGTGCTGCGGCCTTCGCCTTTGCCGCCGGATCTGTGGCGCGATGCGATACGTCGATGGCGACCGCAGTCGCGTAACAGATGGTGCGCGCCGCCGCCGTCATGCCGCGCATCAGCATCAGGTTACGCTTGACGTCGGGATACATGATGATCGGATCGGAGCCGGTGTTCTGGCTGCCGAGCGCCTTGCCCTGCTTGCGCTCCTGCGCATAGGCCAGCGCGCGCTGATAGGCGCGGTCCGCGATGCCGACGCCCTGCAGGCCGACGCCAAGGCGCGCCTGATTCATCATGGTGAACATTGCGGCCATGCCGCCGTTTTCCTTGCCGACGAGGTACGCGATCGCTCCGCCCTTGTCGCCCATGGTCATGGTGCAGGTCGGCGAAGCATGAATGCCGAGCTTGTGTTCGACGCCGCTGGCGTAGATGTCGTTGCGCGCGCCGAGCGAGCCGTCGGCATTGACCAGATATTTCGGCGCCAGGAACAGCGTGATGCCCTTCGATCCGGCAGGCGAGCCGGGCAGGCGCGCCAGAATGAAATGAACGATGTTGTCGCTCATGTCGTGGTCGCCGTAGGTGATGAAGATTTTCGAGCCGAACAGGCGATAGGTCCCGTCGGGCTGCTTTTCAGCACGCGTGCGCAGTGCGCCGACGTCGGTGCCCGCCTGCGGCTCGGTGAGTTGCATGGTGCCGGGCCATTCGCCGGAGATAAGTTTGCCGAGATAAATGTCTTTCAGTTCCTTGCTGCCGTGCGCATCAAGCGCGTCGATCGCGCTGAGCGTCAGCAGCGGGCAAAGACCGAAAGCAAGATTCGATGCGCTCCAGATTTCGTTGACGGCGGAATGCACCGCCAGCGGCAGACCCTGTCCGCCGAATTCCTCCGAACCCGATACCGCATTCCATCCGCCTTCGCACCAGCGCTTGTAGGCATCGGGCCATCCCGTCGCCGTAACGACGCCCTTGTCGGTGAGCTTGATGCCCTCGCGATCACCGGTCTGATTGAGCGGCTCGAGCACGTCGGTGGCGAACTTGCCCGCCTCCTCGATCACCGCAGCGGAGAACTCCGGATCGTAGCCATTATAATGTCCCGCCTCCACGGCGGCCAAAAGGCCGGCACCGTGGTTGAGGGAAAGCAGGATGTCGTTGATCGGCGCACGGTAAGTCATGGCATGCTCTCGCTGTTCGGCTGGCCTCGGTGCCTCTTCCCGGCGCGGGACAGGCACGCAAGTTTTGCTCTCATAAATCGTTGTTCGGCGGTGTCTTTCCTCGCTTGCGGTTTCTTGTGCGGGGCCGCCTTGCGCCCTTTGTCTTCCCACGAAAAAGGCCGGTCCTCAACTGCGGTGCAGGCGTATCTCAGGTATGCCACGGGGCCGGTTTCCGGCCGATGCAGAGTGCCAACCCTGAGCCACCCCCGCTTCCAAATCTGCGGCGTGTAGCGAATGCAGGTCCGGACACCTGAATCGGCCCGATTTTTCCATTTCTGGCAGCATTTTCCGGCCCAAAAGCGGGTTTCCACTTTGGCGGAAAATGCTCTAAGACCTCCGCAGCCACGGTGAATCGGTGCGGCTCAGGACTTCCGGCAGGAAACCGGCCAGCCACCTTCCGACAACGAGCGGCGCGAGACGGCAAGACCTGATCTTGCCGCGAACCGTTCAACGCTATTGGGGCGTCGCCAAGTGGTAAGGCAGGGGATTTTGATTCCCCCATGCGGAGGTTCGAATCCTCCCGCCCCAGCCAAAAAGTCGAGTAATTTCAGAGACTTGAGAGAATTTCGCGAAAAGCCCGCAAATGGCGGGCTTTCTGACGCCGTGTTTTGTCTCTGTGTGGTCAACTTGCTTTTTCTCCGGGCAAGTCGGCAGAAATCTCTGCGCATACTTTGAAACATTCCCGTTTTCGAAAGACATATTTGGAGACCGGTTCGATCCCCACTGCGTGGCCGACCGAACAGCAACCGTGACTGTAAACAGCAGCGCTGTAGGTCAGATTGAATGGGCGAGAGGCTGCCGCGCTTCTGACGGCTAAGACATCTGGGTACGAGAATTACAATTCGGACGTCGCCATCCCGAAGCCGCAAGGCGAGCATCCCGACTACGGAGGGCGGCTATTGGAATAAAATTCAAGCTGGACATGCTCTCGCGCGTACCCCTCTTCCGCCCGTGATCTCGCAACCGTTGATGAGGTCGACGGCGAGCTAAAATCGGACCACAGGGGACGGTTCAGTGTGAGCCCGGCATTGAAAGTGCACCAGATGAGGGAGAGCTTGAAGACAAGCTCACGGGTATTGATGGCGGTGATTCCTAACAAAGCCCAGCAGGCAGATGCATAGACTCATGTTGAAGCCTATCCGCACGACAGAGCGGGGGCGTCCCTCTTGTTAATCGTTATCAGCTTGCCGAGTTGCGCGCGGTGACAATCCACGTCGCGCTGTCGATCATCACCGATTGATCGCCAGGGCGGCCCGCGAAGGCGGCGCGAACAGCGACCGAGGCGCGAGCGCGGATGTCGTCTGGCTGATCAGCGAGCACGCGCGACAGCGGACCAACATCCAACGTCATCTTGACTGCGTCGTCGATCGCCGCGTCCCGCGTCGCGCCCTCGCCAAACGGGAGGGAAGCGTCGAAGGGCGTGATTGCGATATTGGTGAAACCGGCCGCAGTCAGGATGTGCGCGATCCGCCCCCGGTCGCCGAACGAGAATGGACCGGGCGCTTCGGGATCGGGCGGCCCCATCGGTGGGATGATGCCTTTGATCGCAGCCATTGGAAGCCGCACCCAATCGTTCTCGGCCGCGCTACGCCAGCAGACGAAAGCGACCCGCCCGCTCGGCTTGAGCGCGCGGCGCATATGGGCGAACGCCCCGGTCGGATCGTCGAAGAACATCACCCCGAAACGCGAGAACAGGAGGTCAAACGCGCTTTCGGGCAGCTCGGCGCTGCTGGCATCGGCCACCCGGAACAGGACCGGCGCTTCGTTTGGCGCAAGCGCGCGCGCTCGGTCGATCAGCGGTTCGGATATGTCCAAGCCCAGCACCTGGCCCTCCGCGCCGACGCAGGCGGCCAGAGCCAGACTCGACGCGCCCGCGCCGCAGCCGACGTCCAGCACGCGTTCGCCCGTCGCGGGCGCGGCGGCTTTGATCGCCGCCTGGCCGAAGACTGCCATCCTAGCGTCGAGCCGGGCCTGGTGGGCCAGCCAGCGCTTCCCGCTTTGGCCATTCCAGTTGGCGACCTGATCCGCATTTCGCTCTGCCATGCCATATCCTTGTTCTGATTTGTTCTTGACTAGGTATCCTTTGGTCGAGGCAACCGGAATTTGCGCAGGTAATATTTCATCGGTATTGGCCGCCTCTTGCGCCGCGTCGTTCGTCGCCCTTGCGTCACGCTCCGTCGAATTCATCGTGAGCGGCGTAGAGGGACCCATCAGTTGCCAATCTCCGTCAAAATATTTTGGAATGTCGTGTCGAGTTGCTTGGCCACGATGTCGATGCGGGCGTCTCCGAACAATGCGAATGTCGAAGAGGGGCGGTCGTATTCGATGATGGCGGTACCGTCGTCCGCGCCATACAAGACCACGCGTATTGGCGCGTAGAGGCCCGCAGCCAAGTTGTGCTTCGTTATGGATCTGGCCACCAGGAAATTGCCGATCCCATAGGTGACCGCCGGCCGAGGACTGCCTAGTTCCACGGAGAGTCCCACCCCATGTTCAAGCGTATACATGATCGTCAGGCCCGCAGGCCATGCCTGCCTTTCCCATTCGGCCCGTGCCCGGCCATGTCCCTTTTTTTCATGAGCGGAACCACGCGGTCGAGAGCCAGGGCCTGCACCCGCGATTCGAGCGCTGCTCTCACATCGCCGAACGAGCGCCTGGATACGATGCGGATATGCTCCACCATGAACAGTTGTGTCGTGAGCCGATCTTCCTTGCGCGCGTCGACGGATTCCGTTGTTGCTGCCATTGCTGCATTCTCCTTGCCGGTCCGATCGGCGCATGTGATCCGACTGGCGAATCCTTGCCGCGTTTGCCCGACGGCGTGAGCCGGACTTCGCAAAGCTGACGAGCGACTGAAAAGAAACGCGCGCGGAGTCGTGCGCCAATCAGGATCCTGGGCCCCGTGCGTACAGGCCAAGAGCCAGCAGGGAAAACGCGCTCATCACGACGCCCAGCGCCAACATTGCTTCATGTGATACTGTGGCAGCAAGCCATACGCCGATCGCGGCGATCATCATCTGCAAGAAACCCAGCAGCGCCGAAGCGGCGCCGGCCTTCTCCCCGAATGGAGAAAGCGCCCGCGCAGTGGCCATTGGAATGACAACACCCACGCCGAGAAGCAAAACGCACATCGCGCCCAGAAAAGGCAGGAAAGTCGGGCTGATTATCGAGATGAGCAGGATCGCAAGGTTGCTGGCGGCGGTCGCGCACAAACCGGCTCGGATTGGGCCATCGAGCCCGTAGCGTCGTGCCAATCTTGTTGCAAGCATACCCCCGGCGGATACGATGAAGACGGTGCCGACGAAAAAGAGGCCTAGCTGGATCGGCGTGAAGTGCAGCGCTTCGATGAATAGGCGCGGTGCAGCGGAAAACATTGAGAACATGCAACCTATGATGAGGCTCGAGGTGGTCGCGGGGATAGCGAAGCGACGGTCGCCAATCAAGCCGGCATAGGTCCTGCCGATGGCAACTGGGTTGAGCGGCGTGCGGATCGAATTGTGGGTTTCGCCGAGAACGATGCCGTAGGCAACCGCGCTGACGGCGGCAAAGGCCGCGACCAGCGCGAATTCGGCGCGCCAGCCCAGACTCTGGTCGAGTACGCCGCCAAGCAGTGGCGAGAACCCGGCAGCAGCGGACATCGCGATCATGATGAGCGCCATCGCGCGTGCCAGCGCTGCGCCGCTAAACATGTCGCGGGCGATGGCGCGAGACAGCACTGCCGTCGCGCAAGCACCTGTTGCCTGAACAACGCGGCCGACAAGGAGATTAGGCAGGTCGGTTGCCAGACCGCACCAGACGCTGCCCGCGAAGAACACGGCAAATCCGATCAGGACCGGCCAACGTCTTCCGTAGCGATCCGAAAGCGGTCCGACCAGGAGCTGGCCCAATCCGAACACCGCAAGAAAGACGGTGATGGCGGACGTGACCGCCGCACTCGTGACATTCAATGAGATCGCAATGTGAGGCAGAGACGGCAGCAAGATGTTGGTCGCCAGCGTTCCCATCGCGGTTAGGACGGAAAGGACGGCGATGGGCAGGGCGCTGGAGGTGGGAATGTCCCGCGGCGCGGTGTTGATCAGGTCAGCCATGGGATCCTTCGCTTGTTAGGTTGATAGGTAGATTAAGGCGACGAGTCACAGGATTACGGTGACAGTGCACTTAACTGTCGTTGTGACTATCGTTCGGTCCGTGAAGAGGGTGGCGTAGCGATTGAGTGCACTGTCTGCAGGACGGTGGATATTTTCCAGATACTGAAAGCTGCTCTGGCTAACGACGGCGATCTGTTGGGAAAGCTGGCTGACGGACGGCCACGCAGACGGCAAGGCGCAATAGTCAGAGCCATCGGCGAACCTCGGCCTTGTAGCGGCGGTAGTCGTCGCCGAACTTCGCTTCGAGATAGCGCTCCTCGCGGGCGATCACCTGCGTCTGGATCGCGATCAGCACCAACGGGAGCAAGGCGAAGGCGATCGGCCCGTCGAAGCCGATCGCAAGGCCGGCATAGATAAGCGCCATGGCGAGATACATGGGATTGCGGGTCCACCGATAGGGACCGGTCGTTGCGATGAGGGTCGTTGGCCGCGACGGTGGAGCGTTGGTGCCAAGCCGGCGGAACAGCCCCGCCGCCGCAAGCATCATCGCCGCGCCGGCAACGAACAGCAGCGCCCCTGTCGCGGCCAGCAACCGCCAGTCGATGCCGAAAGAGCGTAGGGTGACGAACCGCTCCGCCGCCTGCCCCAACAGCAGCGCTCCCAGATAGAGGAAGGGCGGAGGGAAGCGCACACCCGCGCTGTCTGGTTCGACGGCCATGCTCATCCTCCAATCTGTGCTCTCAAACCAGCATCGATTGCTGGGCGAAAATACCCGCCATCGCGCCCTGCCATGATGCCGTGGTGACCGAGGGCATTCCGGGGTTGGCGAGATCGCCGGCGGCGTAGATGCCGGGCACGCTGGTTTCGCGGCGCTCATCGACCTTGAGGGCGATGCCGTTGGGCGTATTGACCGTGGCGAGGCCCAGTGCTTCATGCAGGCTTGCGGACGGCTTGTTGCGCGGATGCGCGAACAAGATATCGACCGCGACATTGGGGCCGGTTTCGAGATTGACGGTGGCGTTATGGCCATGATGGGCGATCTTAGTGATCCGGCCATCGACGACGGGTACGTTGCGGCGAGCCATATCGGCCCGGATATCGGGCGGAATGTCGTGACCATCGGCGAAGAGCGTTAACCTGTCGGTCCAATCGTGGAACAGCCTGACCTGGTTTTGCGACTGGGGGCCGGACCAGATGAGGCCCCAATGCTGGCCGGCGACTTCAAAGCCGTCGCAATAGGGGCAAGGCACGATAGACCCGCCCCAGCCTTCGGCAAAACCCGGAACGTCAGGCATCTGGTCGACGATGCCATAGCTCAGGATCAAGCGGCGCGCCCCAAAGCTTTCGCCATCGCCAGTGAGGACGGAGAATTTGTCGATGTTGCCAGAGATGCTGTCGGCCCGGGCATTGACCAGCCTGATCGTGGGATAACGCGCCAGTTGCTGCCGCGCCTCGGCCAGAATGTCCAACGGTGGCTTGTGATCGTGGCCGAGCAGACCATGCGAGTGTTCAGCGAAGCGGTTGCGCGGCAGGCCGGTATCGAGAACGGTGACCTTGCGGCGGGCACGGCCGAGCTGCAGGGCGCCGGCGAGTCCGGCAAAGCTGCCGCCAACGATGATAACGTCATTCATGGTGATGGGCTCCGTGTTGCGGATCGAGGGAGACGGGTTGGCCTGGGCGCGGGCGAGGCCGATGGTGGAAAGCGCGGCCAACTTCAGCAGGGCTCGTCGTTGCATGTCGCCCATCACTGTTTTGGCCGGCCGGACAATGCTGCGCATTCGACATCGCGGGCGGCCAAGGGGAATTTGATTTGGAGGACAGGTTGCCTGCCCATTTGCTTGCACATTTCAGATACTTCATGGTATCGTAATGCAAGAATTATAATACTGTCAAGTACTGGAATTCTCGTGACCGAAAATAGCCAGGCCCGGCGTGGCCGACCCGTAAACGAAGCGCTTGGCCAAACGATCGTCGACGCCGCGCGCGAACTCTTTGTGGAATTGGGTTTTCAAGCGACGACCTTGGACAAGGTCGCCCAGCGGGCCAAGATATCCAAGCTCAGCATCTATCGGCACTTCGAGAGCAAGGAAGCGCTGTTTGGCGCGGCCATCGCGGCCGGCTGCCATCAACTGTTTGCACCACAGACCCTTGTGGAAGGCGTCGACGGTTCGGCCGAAGACCAGCTCATAGCGGTGGGATCATCACTGCTTCGCACGCTGTTGAGATCGGACGTCCGCAGTGTCGAAGCCATGGTCATGGCCGACAAGACAAGTCAAAACTCGTTAAGCAAGCTCCATTACGAAGGCGGCCCCGCCCATGTCATCGCCGAAATCGAAGCCCTGTTGCGTCGGTTGCACGCGAGGTCGCTTCTGAACGTACCAGATCCTCTCCGGTCCGCCCGCTTGTTTTCCGCGCTTTTCAAAGGATCCGATCTCCTGATGATCGCACGCTTCGATGAGAAGAGAGCAGAGGACGACAACGAAATCGAATCCTACTGCCAGTCGGCCGTAGCCATGTTCATCGCCGCGCACGGTGGCAATGACCACGCGGGCGGATAGCCTACGCACCAGGCGCTTTGTGAAAGTGCGTAATGTGTCGATTTCATTGCGAATCGTCATGATCCATTCCTTAGATGCGCGGATCTGACCAAGTGCCCAATGCCAATCAGTCCGCCCAATCGCGACATCGTGTGCTGGGTGCCAGGCGTCATTGGAGCACCGCGCATTTCTGGAAATGCGCTTCTTCTTTTGAGCTTGAATGTTTACCGTCGGAAGAATTTCCGATGTTGCCTGGGCAAAAATCTCCGAAACCGAGAAGAGCGAAACGATTGAAGCCGACGAAGGCCGCCTTACCGCACGGACGCGGATGACGGGATGAATAACTGTAAGTTTGCGCGCGGGCGCTTTCGCTAGATCAAGTGGGGAGAAGGACCGCGAGGCTGATGGTCGCCTTCTGCAAAGCGAATAACTATGGCGCTAGGCTGTGCGGGCTCGAACAGGGCGCGCAGCGCAATGCGTAAAGCCGGGACGGTAGTTTCTGGTGGTAGGTCCACCGCTATGGCCGCACTGAGCAGGCAGCGGACAGTGGGTTTGCTGGTATCGTTACTGCCATTTGCATCGAGTGCTGCCGACCGCCGTTGAGCACGGCCGAGACAAAATATTTCCAGGCACCGCTAACAAGGTGATGGCGGACAAGATCCAAAAATTTTTGTCGAGAAAACTCGGAGCACCAAACAGCCGGGCGGCCGCCTAAGAATAGATGGGGGCGGGTATGTCTGCCCCGTTTCCTAGCTGTCGTCACCGAGGTGCATACTCCCGATTCAGCATCCGTTGGGTGCAAAAGTCTCTGGTCCTGAAATGCGCGAAAAAATTCGAAATTCTCTTGAGAAATCAAATGGGTTTTTGCAGTTGGGAATGTGGCAGTTCGAATCCTCCCACGACAGCCAGCCAGTGCGTGATTAGGAGAATTTCTCCGTTGGTTGCGAAAAAGGGCCGCCAATGGCGGGCTTTTCGCGCGGGCGTATTCTCCACAGGGACCGTTTTCCCGCCAACCCGACTAAAATTGGCAGCTATTCTCTGGCCCTCGCAGAAAATATTCCAGTTTTCAGAGGAGTTGAGCCAGAGATCGGTTCGATCGCACTGGGTGCAGGCCAGATAGGCGAGAAATTTCCATCTCAACTGCGCTTGTCTGTGCGCCGAGAAGTCTGCTTTTGACCCAAAGCGGACGTTCAGTGACGTCGGGTCTTGTGCAAAGCGAAAATTCGGTTAGCCAGCGAAGCTGGCTGATAATTGAAGGATGAAATCCATCGAGACGTTCACTGATAAGGAAACGACGAAATGATTATCAGTTGATCGCCGTTGAGCGTGTGGCCTCCACCATCTGATGGTTCGAATCCTTCGCCCCAGTCACCCAGTCCTGCGGTTTGCGACAGTTTACGGCCTGCGCCTCCCAGTCCGGAAAATCCGGCTTTCGCGCGTTCGACTTCGTCCGCAAGCTCCTGCTCGTCCAATCTCGCGGAAAAAATAGCGGAAAGTCTCTGGCCCATTGTCGGAAAACTCCTATTTTGCGGAGGTTATCGGCGGAAACTGGTCGATCACGACTGCCGTCAGCTTTTTTGAGGCTCTTATCGGAAGCGCATCTCGAACTGGTTGACGGATTTAGACGTGCCGCCGAAACCTTTCTGTCGAAGGGAGAATCATATGATTCCCTAATGAAATCCAGATTAGTAGAACGCTCGTGAGCCAGCACGTATCTTCAGAATACTCATCTAGGGAGGTCAAACTCGTCTACGGTGTCGATGTAAACGGCGGAATTCGACACGTCTCGGAGGTTGAACGCGGGTCTGCGTGCGGCTGCACTTGCCCAGCATGCGGTACCCCGCTCATTGCGAGAAAAGGGGACTATTTAACCCATCATTTTGGACATCAGGCTTCTTATGCATGCGCGAATGCGCCGGAATCGGCATTGCACAAGCTTGCGAAGGAGATCGTTGCGACGAAGTGTCGCCTCAACCTTCCTGAGGTCAGAGCCGAATTCAATGGTGAGGTTGTAGTTTTACACAAGGCGGGACTTGTTCGCTTCGACAGCGCAGTCGTAGAAGCGCAGCATCTTAAAACCATAGTGCCGGACCTTTATGCCCAACGCGCCGGACACCGCTTGCTTGTTGAAATCTACGTGACACATGCATGCGACGAGTTGAAGCGAATCGAACTTAAGAACCAGGGAATTGCTGCGATCGAGATCGATCTGTCGCGTCTTCTTAGGAATTCATCGCGGTCCGATGTTGAAGAAGCTGTACTAGAGAAAGCCGGACGACATTGGCTCTTTCATCCAAAGATAGATGCCGAAGTCGAGGCTATGCGCACGAGGCATCAAGCCAAACTCGATGTGCAACGTCTCAGATTCGAGAAGGAAGTGACGGATTGTCTGCAGCGATACGACGCGGGCCTGAAGGAATTGGCGAGCCGCAAGGTCGAACCATCCGATGAAGACGCAGAATTCTTCCGAATTGGGCTGGGTGCTCATATCGGATGCCCAGTAGGTGGGGCGGGCGGATTTCGCGTAACCGAACGGGAATGGCAATTTGCGCTTCTTCGTACCTTTTTGCCCAAAGACGCAGAGCGTTCCTCCTATCGGCACAAGGCGCTTTTCGACTGGCTGAAGAAGCAAAAGTTTACCAGAGCCGATTTTGACTACATTCGGCCTGAACTCGAAGATGCTGCGCGAGGGCGGAATGACCAATTCCGCAGTCCTTATCGAGCGGTCGAAGCGTACCTTGATAAGCTTGTTGAGAGAGGGATACTCCAAAAGCACCGGTCGTATTGGCTGTCCAAAAGCGTGTTCGACGGACTCCTTGATCTACGCGCTAGCGATCAACGCAAGGCATCCCGCAGAACAAATCTTACGGGACGCATTGAAAGGATACTGGCATCTTTACCGGATCAAGAGAGCGGTGATCTCACCGCCGACGAGTGGCTGAAGTTGCCACAGGATGGAGGACTATCGTTTGATGCCGCGATAGAAGCCGATGATGGCACATTCGACGAGATGGTCGCCCCCTTGCACAAGATCGAGGCGATGATGTTCCGGAATGGGATGTCAGTACTTCAGGCGCTCCGCTTACCGATAGAGCGTGAGCAGGAGCGCCAGGTAAACGCACGGAAACTGGAAGCGGAGGCCAAGGGATTGGCAAAGGCCGAATCGCTGCGTCTGGCTATGGATGGGCGCCGGCAAAGGATTCAATCGACGGCATCCGCGCATGGAGGCGAGTGGACATTGTGGATCCAAACAGCGCATCTGTTTCTTAATGGAAAGACGCCGTTAGAGGCTGCCATCGAAGGGGAGGATGGCATGAACCATGCGCTAGCCCTTTTGCGTGATGCGGTCGATAAACGTGCTCGTGAGCGATCAAAGGCCGAAGAAATACATCGGTGGCGAATAACCTTGGAGCGAGAGGTTTTCACGATATTGGGCAGTGCGGCGCAACCTTTTCTGAATTCGCCTTATTCCTTGGGGCCGAATGGTAGGAAGTTCAGGCCTCGAGACCATTGTGTATCGGAAGCAACTTTCAGGGAGTGCGTCGATCTTGCCAAGGAGGTACTGAAGAAGCGACGATAATCCCAAGCAGCGGCAAATTTCGAGCACGGCTACTCTATCTAATCGTGCGAGCAGTCGAAGCATGTTACAAAGAATGGCGGCAAGGGGTTAATTGCCTCTGCGCGTCACGCCAACCGGAAGAGAATATGGCAACTGCCTTGAACATTAAGAAGCCTTCCGTTTCAAAGCTCGAAAAGCGGGAAGATAAGTATCTGGTAACGCAGCGTGGTTACGACGAAGAGAGTGGCGGAAAGCTTGAGCTGACCGTAACGTTGCTGGAGAGATCGCCTGTTCGAATCGAATATCTAGACAACATGGCGCAGCAAGCCACGAAGGTGCTTCGTCGCCGGACAGGCACTCGAAAGGGGATCGCGTGACCCCTCAGACGATCGCTCGGCTTCTGGCTTCAATGAACGCAGGCCGCCTCCTCGTGGTCTGCGGCGCGGGGTTGTCGATGGCGCCGCCCAGCTGCCTGCCGTCCGCACGGATGGTCGCTGAGCGCTGCTTCGACAGATACCGTCTCGAATCTGACCCGAACTGCGACCTCGGCCTTCGGGACAATCTGGAGGCACTCGCCGAGCACTTTGCAGGCCTCAACACCCTACAATCGGTCTTCATCGAACACCTCGTGCCTTGGCCCGCTTTTGTGCGGCCTTCGAATGCAGGGCATGCAGCAATCGCAGATTTTCTCATTACCCGCGCCGCCGTTGCGGGCATATCGAGCAACTACGACACGCTGATCGAGCGACGCGCTTGGGACTACGGCGCGGACTTCCGCGGCTCGCTCGACGGAGACGAAGCCACCGCCGATTCCATCCGTCAGGCACCCTTGTTGAAATTCCATGGCTGCTCCCACCGTGATCGGCAAGCCACGGTCTGGGCGCCTTCACAGCTCGACGATCCAACCATTTCGGGGCGCATTGCGCGAAGCAAAGTTTGGATGGCTGCCAACCTTCGGCAGAAGGACCTGCTCGTCGTCGGCTTCTGGTCTGACTGGCAATACCTCAACGCCGTTATCGGCGAAGCGCTGATCGACGTGCAGCCGTTGTCCGTGACTGTCATCGACCTCTCGCCGACAAACGCGCTCGAGCAGAAGGCCCCACAACTCTGGGAGATCGCGCACGCACAAAACGTGACGTTCGAACATGTTCAAGAGTCAGGGGCTGCGGCGCTCGACGAGCTGCGTCGAGCTTTCTCATCGAACTACCTGCGTCAGGTCCTGGACGCCGGACGAGCCGCCTTCGAGCAAGCTACCGGAGCTCAGTGTAACCCGGCTTGGCTAGACGTCGGAAATTTCGACAGCGAGGCCCTTTATGGTCTGAGGCGGGATGCCGAAGGCGTCTCGGCGGCAGAGCCGGCCAAGCTCCTGCGTCCAGCAAATCCAGAAGCCCTCGGCTTTTTCCACTTGCTGCTCCGTCAGGCTGGCGCCGTTCAACGCGCCGATGGTTATCATCTGAACGGCCGGAGCATCCGAGTCCTCAACGGGGCGCAATCCATTATCGGGACGCTACGTGGGAAGTTCCTCGAGCCGCCTGCCGCGATGCAGTCCGACATTGTCGTCGCGGTAGGCGCGACCGACTTGGGCGTGCCGGACAATGTCGTGCGCAGCGGACGCACCGGTGACGTCATTCGTCCAGACCCGGCAGGTGAATGGTACGACCTACCTGGGGCAAGAGCTGCGTTGGGCATCTGATGGACATCTTCACCCAAACCGAAATCCTCCTTCGCGACGCACAGTATGAAACCTGGACGTGGACCGGCTCGGCCGGCCCGGTGACCTGTTTCGAAAACGCGGCGCTGATGGGATTCGTCCACGTCTTCGACAGTGCAGACGCTCTCCTCGGCGCCTGGAAGGAGAACCAGAAAATCGCGCTCGCTCGGCATGCCACTTCGTTGCGCGGCGCCGGAGTAAAGGCGTGGAACGTGTATTCGGTCTTCCTGACCCCGGATCAGGATGCGCGCCGAGGGCGCGAGATCGAGCGCATCGAAGAGGATTTCTCTTTGACCCGAAAGATCGCGAGGGCCTCCATCACCACACCTGATGACGTTGAGAAGGCGCTGCTACCGCTACTGTCGATACGCTCCAAGCCGTTGCTCGGCGCGTCCAACTTCGAAACAAGACTGCGGACCAGGCTGAAGGACATCCCTCCGGATGCCGTTACCGCGTTTCTCAGCGAAACCACGCCGGCAGAGATCGCTCGCATCTTAGGGGCGACGTCATGAGGCTTGATTTCATCGAAGTATGCGGCTTTCGTGGCTTCAGGGATCTCGTCCGGATCAATTTCGGACGGGGCTTCACCGTCATCACCGGTCGCAACGGCGTGGGCAAGAGCACGCTGTGTGATGCGGTCGAGTTCGCGATCACAGGCTCGATCGACAAGTACGCCGTCGAAAAGGCCGCGAAGGAGAGCCTCAGCGACTACCTTTGGTGGCGCGGCGAAGGTGTTCCCAAAGCCCACTACGTGACAGCCTCTTTCATCGACGACAGCGGGAACCCATTCACCATCACGCGGACGCGGGAACGTGGCTCCGATCGCTCAGCGGAGGATATCCACGCCGCGCTTTGCCGTGGACCTGCACCAGACGACGCACTTCGGCAGCTCACCCGGACGTCGATCATCCGCGACGAATGGATCGCCGCGCTCAGCCTGGATCTCACTGAAACGGAGCGATTTGATCTCGTGCGCTCGGCGCTCGGTGCATTGGAAGGATCGGAAGCCGGTAGCAGAGCCAAGGAAATCGTGACTGCCGCCGAAGCCGCGCACACTAAAGACGAGGCCGCCTATGAGGCTGCCCGCTCGCGACTGGCCGACAGACTGACGCAGCAGTCCGAGACACAAGCCGCGTTCAGCCGATCAGGTGATGCGTCCGGCGCGCTTCAGGTGATCGCCGCCGCGGCGCCGGATGCGCCCACCGAGCTGACGGCACGTCTGGCTGCAGGTCGAAGCGCGCTCGCAAACGGACGAGCCAGATTGGGTCGGATGGGCGAAGCGCTTCAACTCGGTCGAGAGGTCGCGGCGGCGCAGGCGCTCTACAACGCTCCCGAGGCTGTGGCGAACCGCGAGGCCGCATCGGCAGCGCACGAAGCAGCGCAGCGCGAGCATGAGGCCGCACAGAAAGCCGTCTCGGAAGCCGAACTACGTCTCTCGCGGGAAGAAGAGATGGACGCGATGGCGACGTCGCTGAGTCTCCTCGTTGAACATGGCGAGCGCCTCGGGTTACACGACGATCATTGCCCGCTATGCGCAGCCCATCGAACATCGGACGAATTCGCTGCCGGTCTGGCCGCCGCGCGTCAACGGATTACAAAATTGGCGTCGGGCGTTCAGGCCGCCCGTGATGCTCTCGCCACCGCGAAACTGAACGCGCGACAACCCAGCCTCACGTTGCAGACAGCCACCGCCGTGATCCAAGCTCATGCGGACGAGCTGCGGCGTCTGCGCGACCAGGAAGCGGCGCACGTGGATTTCTACGATCAGTGGGGGCTCGATCACCGCTTCATCCCGGATCCTGACAGGCTGGAGCAGGCCATTTCTCCAGAACGCGACCGGTTGATCGACCTCGAGCGCGCGCTACTCGTGCTGGAGGCCTCGCAAGCGGTCTCGCGAATGTCGTCGATCGAAAGCAACATCTCGGCGCTGCGCGCTGAAATCGAAAAGCTGGCGCAGTCGGTCAGCCAGTCCCAAAATGCCGTCACAGCGGCCCGCGAAATCGAACGCTCTGTCCGACGTGTCAGCGCGGAAATCATCGACGAGCGCCTCGCTCAGATCAGTCCTCTGCTCAATGAGCTCTATCAACGCCTGCGACCGCACGCCGACTGGCGGACAATCGACTACAGCATCCGCGGTGACGTCCGACGTTTCCTGAGCCTCAAGGTCGGCGACGGGTTGAACCCGCAATTCGTCTTTAGCAGCGGCCAGCGTCGCGCCGCCGGTCTCGCCTTCCTTCTTTCGGTCCATCTTGCGCGGGCGTGGACACCGCTTAGGTCCCTTCTACTCGACGATCCCGTTCAGCACATCGACGATTTCAGAGCCCTTCACCTGGTCGAAGTGCTCGCCGCTCTGCGCTTGGACGGGCGCCAGATAATCTGCGCCGTCGAAGACCCCGCGCTGGCCGATCTGCTGTGCCGGCGCTTGGTGAGCACCTCGACGGAGGGAGGCCGGCGTCTCGACATCGACCTTGGTCCGCTCGGCGCCACAAGCGTGGTCATCGACCAGGAAATCAATCCGATGCCGGTCGGTGTTTTACGTGGTGTAGCCACTGCATGACGACTGAGAGCGCGCAGATCGAGCTTCCAGCGCCACGCGAACGCCGTGCGCACGGACCCTGGAGCGATCTGGCGCTCCACACCATCGGCTGGCGCGCGTTTCAGGATCTTTGTTCGCAGGTATGCGAGGTCGTGCTCGGCCGACCCGTAGAGATCTTCCGTGAAGCACAGGACGGCGGCCAGGACGCGGTCTTCCTCATCCCCTCGGGAACGGCCGCAACGCCCATCGGCACCGTCCAGTGCAAGCATACGTCCGATGCCATGAAGGCCTTGAAGCTCAGCGATCTCACCGCCGAGCTTGAGAATGTCGACGAACTGGTCAAAGCCGGTCAGGCGGACACCTACGCCTTTATGACGAACATGAGCGTAGATGCGCCTGTCGCGGCGGCGATGCGCGCCAGGCTTCGGGTGCTCGGCGTGCGCAGGCCGCACATTCTTGGTCGCCAGTATATTGTCCGGGTCATCAGAACCAGCGCCCGCCTGCGGGCCCTCGTCCCACAGGTCTACGGCCTGGGAGACCTCACGTCGATCGTTGATGAGCGTCTGAGCGAGCAGAGCCGGGCGCTCCTTGACAGTTGGATTCCAAAGCTCCGCACTTATGTGCCCACAAAAGCGCATCGCGACGCCGTCAACGCCATTTCCAACCACGGCGTGGTGCTGCTGTTGGGCAATCCATCAAGCGGCAAATCAGCGATCGGCGCGATCGTCTCGACGATCGCTTCGGAAAACCCGGACAACACCGTTCTAGCTTTGACCAGTCCGCGCGATTTCGAGGCCGGCTGGAATCCGAACGATCCGGGCCGCTTCTTCTGGATTGATGACGCCTTCGGCTCGAATGTGCTACGCGACGACTATGTGCAGGACTGGGCGTCGGCTTTCTCGAAGCTGCGGGCCGCGATCAAGCACGGCAACCGATTCCTCCTCACCTCCCGCAAGCATATCTATGAAGCGGCGCGGCGTCGGCTCGGACAACGCAACCTTGCCCAATTTGTCGATGGCAGCGCCGTCGTCGATGTCGGCGAGCTGACCTTCGAAGAGAAGGCGCAGATCCTCTATAACCATGTGAATTTCGGCGAGCAGAGCCAGAGCTGGCGATCAAGCGTCAAGCCACACCTGGCCGCAGTCGCCGCCGTACACGACTTTCTTCCTGGGATTGCGGAACGTCTTGGCGATCCGAACTTCACCAAGGGGCTCGCGCCTCGCGAAAGCTCCCTCGTTCGCTTCATGGAAGAACCGACAGAGCATTTGATCGATACGGTCAATGCCCTGGATGATCAGCTTCAAGCCGCGCTCATCTTGGTTTACGTCCATCAAGCCGGCTTCGATCCCAGCGACCACGATGTGTTGGCCGCGCAGGCGGTCGCGGAGCTGACGGGGTACAGCCTCGCTAAGGTCCAGGATTGTTTCGCCGAGCTGAAGGGCTCGTTCCTGAAACTTTCCGGATCAAAATGGACCTTCGCCCATCCGACGATATCCGACGCGCTGACGGAGATCCTGCGTCAGAAGCCGCATATGATGGCGGCGCTCATACGGGGCGCGACGATCGACACCATTCTCAACAGTTTCACGTGCGAGGGCTCGCCTCTGATTCGAGACGCACTTGTCATTCCGGCGACGCTCGACGATGCTCTGGTCGGTCGGCTCGGCCACACCCCCGATGAATGGCACCGCAATTGGATGCTGTTCCAGTTTTTGTCTTATCGCGCTAGCGATGAAGTATTAGCGAAGGCAATCGAGCAGTTTTCGGGTCTACTTCAGCGCTCATGCTGGCAAACTGAACTCGCCGGCAGCGATCCCCGATTGGCTACCCACGCCCGCGCCCATCGTATGGGTGTTCTGCCCGATGACCTTCGCATGGAGGCGGCCGATAGTCTCGAGTCCTCTGCGCTTGTGGATCTCGATGCTTCCTTCTTTGAGGAAGAGGAAATGCTCGCTCTCATTCCGCCGCTCCGTCTTGTCGGCTTAGGAATCTCGCTGCGGGCGAAGATTTTACCATCGCTTGAAGAGCGTATCGACGAAATTGCCACGGATGCTGACCTGGACGAAGAACCTGAGAGCCACTTCAAGAAGCTTCTTGGTGTACTTGATTGCCTGGAGGCGATTGGCATCGATGCGGACGCTGCGGCCTTAGTCAACGACGCGCGCAGTCAGGTGAAGCAATCTATCGAAGCTCTTGAAGAGCGCAAGCGTGAGCGGGATGAAGACACCGAAGACGAAACTGATTGGACGCACATCGTGACGCAGAGGAAAGAGGAGATTTTACCCTCTTCTACGGTTATGACGAAGCGTTCGGTGTTCGACGATGTTGACAAATAGCTAAGACTTGCACCGATCAAGAGGCCCGATTGAGGTCTTTTCTGAAAGGACAGGTCCCATAGGAAAGAAACTTGTGCTCGAATTTTGCAAATAAATTATAGAGGTCGTCAATCGAAGTGATGCGTTTATGAGCGACAATGAGATGTTAAAGAGAATTTCAACCTGGACGCCGCTTGTTTCGGGTGTCGCGTTGGCGACGCTTACTGTGTTCAATGTTGGGTACTTCTCAAAGATTGGAATTCATTTTCTCGGAGTCGTCGATTTTAGCAATGTTGTGTATTCGTTCGGTCTTGCTTTTGGTGTAGTGGGGATGCTTTTTCTTTTGATCGGATTCGATACGTTTGACTACGTACGCAAACCAATTGATTTCGAGAAGGCGTTTCCCTTTACGTTGGCGCTTAAAGTAATTGCAGCGATTGTCTTTCTTTCATTCTTGCTCGGGCTGGTCTTCGATTGGCAATATCTGAGAACTGACATTTATGGAGCGATAGCTTCATTCTTCACAGCTTTTTGTATTGGGCTTCATGGGTATGTTCGTTTAAGAGCGTCAGGAAATTTATTGCCAAGCGACTACATCCTGGCTTTTGCTACAGCCCTTATTGCTCTTCTATTTTCTGGTCGTGCTGTCGCTGAAGGCCAAATTGTGTATCGGTTGACGTACAACGTCACGACAACAGACAGGTCTTTAAATGACGTTCGGCTCGTAAGATCTTCTTCAATGGGCTTTATTATTGCTGAAGGAAGAAAAATACTTTTCATTCCAGCGTCACAAGTTAAGCAAATAGAGTCCAGAACGCCGGCCAATTGAAAAAGGGCATTGCGGTAGAGCTTCGGACAGAACGTCGCGATGTCCTTTTGAGAATGGATGAGGGCCGTGCGGATACTCAGGAATCTCAATGTCCAACGTCGGGAGGTCAGTTAACGACGGAGGCGTCATCGATATCGCCTGAGATTATGACTATGTGGGAGATACGATAGACATCAATCAATTTAAAAGTGTCAGGCTGCTGACAAGGAAAGTCGCCAATGGCGTCAGGCCCGGCTAGGGAAATGGAAGGACGCCCAATCCGTCTGGAAGTTCTCAAAGCGAGATAGTTGGCGGTCTATCCAATATATTCCTCTTCTGCGCGTGCGGGCGGCAAAGCCGGTCAGTTACTATGCCAAGGCCGACGTGATGCGAACAATTGGTCGACTGGAGTTGAGAAGGAACCGCCGGGGCGGTTGGCGGGTTGCTGATGCCGGGTCAGGCCAGGTCATCAGCCGTGATATGGAATTTAAGTAGGCGGCGAGCATTGAGAGGGCTTTCTTTGCCGATCAGGATGAGCGCTGCCTTGGCATTGTCGGCAATCGTTCCGTACGCGGGATCTTGCTGTCGAATTCCGTGAAAGCCCAATGCCGCGCCAATGACACGGCGAAGTCGCAACCCTTCTAGATTTTTGAACATGTTGTAATAGTCATCGACCGACAGGGTTGCGAGCAGCTTGGTGTCCGTCTGGCTCCAGCCGTGATTGAAGCCGATGCTGTGGAGGATTTCCTCCGGCGAGCGCTCCTCGCGAAACGTTTTCAGCTTCTCTGCAAACGCATGAAGTACGTCCGGGTCTTGGATGTTCTCGGTAAACGGATGCGACGCGAGGTCGTAAAAGTTATAATCCTCGTCCTGCCTTCGCTTGATAAAATGCGCCAGCACATATTTGGCGGCCCGTTCCCGTCCGAGGGTCTTCAGCAGACTCACGGCGCCGTTCAACTCAGACGGGGTCACGAATTTCGCGTGAAACTGCATCGCGCTGACCAGGGCGCGGACGATATCGCGGGTGTTGTCTTTGAATGACTCGTGGAAAAGCGCCCATGCGTCAGCGAAGGACTTTGTCGAGTCCATCTGCTTCAGTCGCTCATTCATTTCCTCGGCATTGCGCTTGATAAGGTCTTCGTCGAAAAAGCCACATTTGACACCGTCGAACAAAGCCAAATCGAAAGCGTCAGTTGAGGAATAACCGTAGTTATCGAGAAGCGTATCCCACTTGTGCTGTTCCGGCTGCTCGTCTGCATCATCAAACACACCGGCCATTTGGTCATCGCGGCGGGCCAAGATGAAGTCGATGAGGGCGTTGTCATCCGCCGCAGTCCTGGAGAAGTAGGCCCAGCCCAACAGTGTGAGGGTGGAGGCTGCCTGTTCGGCGACCTTTTCGTGATAGCCGTTCAGTACCGGCAGCACATCGGCGAACAATCGCTCAATCTTTTTGATGACGCGGATATTGGACACGCCTAGGGAAATGCACCGTTGAGAGAGCAGATGCGTCGTGGGTGCATCCTTGTCCAGCGCAATTCTGACGCTCTCCTCTTCGGTCGGAGCAAAGAGGAGCGACAGGTCGATGACCTTCTCCTGGTAGCGGGCAAGGTCTTTGGCGTCTGTGTCGGTTAATGCCTCATCGTTGAGGATCATAACGACCTTACATCCGCGGCGTTCGGTCAGGTATGACACAAGGCCAAGGACGTCGATGATCCGCAGATTGCTACCGCGGCGTTCCAGATCATCAATGCACACGATACGGTCGCGCACGGCGAGGAACGAAATCGCCTCCAGCGTGGCGGAAGCTCCTTTAAATCGCGAGATGACCGATATGAGCTGCGTGCCAAACGACTTCACGACGAAATCGGTGTTGGTCTGCAGCGTCTTCAACGAAGGCTCGATGCCAACATCCTTCGTGTCGATAGTGTTCTCGTAGATGGAATATTTTAGCTCGTTGAGATTCTGCAGGCCGAAGAGTGAGACATAGGCATACTTCTTGAGGCCGATGGTGGCCTTCGTCTGTTCAAGAAGCTTGTTCCAAAGATAGGTCTTGCCGACGCCCCATGCGCCCCTAAGAGCGAGCACCTCAGGCTTGGAAGATTCCAGGAAGCGGACAATCTCACGGGTTACCCGGTCGGTCGCCGTGCGTTCGATGTCGGTCAAGATTGGCCCCCGCTAGCCTTAAGCGGGCAAACACTAGCCGAACATGACCAAAACGGTATAGTGGAGCGTCCTGCCCAAGCGAGCACATCGCACAGGAAAGTCCGAAGTCGGAAAACGGTCACGGGGTTATCCGACATAGGCTATCCGGTCGGGGGCAAAACGACCGGGATGGGACGAGGCCACCGGTGTGCAACAACGGAGCCGATGAGGGGGCGCCAGGAGCAGCTTTGACCGTTTGTCCTTGCCGTCGCCCCCAAGTCGCCAAAACAAAAGGCCCCTTATCGGGGCCTTTGGAGTTTCAGCTTAATCGACGTAGCTGACGTGGGACTTGGTCTGCAGGAAGTTGTCCGCATCCGGGTTGGTCTTGGACTGGTGGAAGCCGGTAAACAGGCCCCCGGTGATGCGACTGCAAGGCTGAGTACAAAAGCTATGGTGGTTTCTTCTCGTTGATTTATATCCGCCTTAGGGCGTGATGGAATCATGACCCAAGCTTAGATTGCCGTCACTACGGCTTAAGCCACTGAAAACATGCGGATGACGTCCATGAAGCAGACGGACAGAGAGGGTGTGAACGCCGTTGAGGGCATTGTCCTTCGAGAATTGAAGTGGGTGTTTAGAGAGCAGCCGATTTCGGACTGGGGTATCGATGCCCATGTCGAGGTGACAAACCAGGACGAACCCATCGGCAGGCTGCTCGCCCTGCAGATCAAGAGCGGCAAGTCGTTCTTCCGGAAGCGCGGCAACAATTACGTATTCTACGGGGAGGGCCGCCACCTTCGCTATTGGCGCAACCATTCCCTTCCAGTGACCATAGTGCTGCATGACCCTGATACCGGTCTGACGCTTTGGCAGCGCGTCGAAGAGAGCCTGATCAAGTTTGGCAAAAACGACCGGTGGTCAATCGAGATACCGCCCGACCAAATCCTTAACGCCGACGCGAAAGAGGGCTTGGAGAAAGGCGTCTCGGACATCACCGCGCTTCGCAAGCTGAGGCTAACCTTCGATCTTCCGTTGATGAGGGAGTTCGCTTCGAAAGACGAGGTATATCTCGTTATTGATGAGTGGGTGAACAAGAGCCTCGGCTTTCGCGATGTAAGCGTCTTTTTCGACGCAGATAACATCGACGATGGCGAGCCCGACCATGTAATCGGCATGTGGTACCCGACCCATAGCATCGGCGAGTACATGGCCAACGTCTGGCCGTGGCTGTCATACGAGTACATCGACGAGGTGCCTGAATGCTCCGGGTACGAAGAGGTCGAAGCGCACAAAATCAATGTTGTGCTGAACGACATCGGCAAGGCTTTTCTGACGCTCGAAGATTATTATGCGAACGGTGCGGAGGTGATTGAACCCGAATATCCTGAGTCTGAGCTGGAATATGATGCGGACGCTGAAGAGTATTATGCCTGGATCGAGGAAGAGGAGCGGAAGGAAAAGGCTGGCGAGAAACCCCCGCTCGATCCCAAGGACGCCCCGTTTTGACGTAGTGTGGTGGGAAGCCGCTGATTCGTTAGGGATACCGTGAGCGACGCGTCCGAACAATCGATCGAGGAATTGTTGGCCACGTCAACGGCGCCGGCCATCATCCCATTTGAGCTGAAAGGCTTCGCTGACGAGGAGACAGCGAGAGCATTAGCCAATCGCACGACAACCTTCATCAGATTCATCGGCACCCGGATGAATCTGGAGAATCTGGTCGGCGTTACTGTCGCATATGACTACGCCAAGGCCCTGACTGAGATCGACCGCGGGTATGAAACCCGGCATGTCCTCACGCCTTCAACCGAGATCGCGCATGGGGTCGCGATGGCGCCCGGCGTATTCCGTGATGGCGTGCTCAAGACCTACCTGGCCTTCAACGCGAATGTCCTGATGCATCTGATGGAGGGGGAGGGCGAGAACTTCTCCCAGGTCTATTACCAACTCGCACACGAGTGCGGTCACGTCCACGACCGCACTGCATTCGATGTCGCGATACCGGGCCTTCTCCAGCGCCCTTATGACTTTGGGAATGAATTGGCCCGCATTAAGTTTAGTTTGGGCTGGGGAAGCTGGGGTGAGTACGCAGCGACCAGACTGAGCGCGTCGTTCTATCCTGAGCAGATCGTCCATTTCGAGGAGACATTCTTCGCCGCACTGGAAGGCCTCGATGAGCGCATTGATGCAGCGATGGATGCTTTCTGGTATGATGGCGATGGATGGAAATGCTTCAGGGCGGTCACTGGCGAGTACGACCGGTTTTTCACATTCACCTCTTATCTCATCGGACACATAAGTGGACTAGACGGTGAAGTTGACCGAGCGCCGAAGTTCAAAGAGTTCTTCCAGTCCGGCAACTGGCTCGCGCAATACCTCATTGAGTTGGACAAGGTGCTTGAGAGCATCTGGAGCAATTACGGGGATTGGAAGAGCTTCGAAGAGTTCAACGGGATAGGCGAGCTGATCGTGTTGATTGCAACTACGCACGGCGTTCACCTAACGGAAGATGGACTCGCCATCTACTGACCTGTTGCCAACATCAGCGGTGCTGTGCGCATAATCGGTTGTGCCTGCAAAAGCCGCCCGCAAGCCCGGACGTACGTTCGATTATCTCCCTGCATATTCTGACCAGGCCGCGAAGCTCTGCCGCCTTGGCGCCACGAATGCAGAAATTGGCGACTTCTTCGAGAAGGACGAGCGCACCATCAACAGATGGAAGACAGACCATCCCGAGTGTTGTCAGGCCCTAAAAGCAGGGAAGCGATTATTCTTCCAAAATGAGTGAAGGCCGCTGCACTGCCGCGCGGGTTCGCTTCCGAAATAAGCTCACGAATGAAATTCCATAACATCGGATGTGCGATCATGACCGGCTAATCCGCATTTCATGACATTCGATGGGCGAATCCTAATTCGGTTCAATGCTCTGCATCTTTGCTAAGAGGATGTCATTGTAAGCAGGTCCGTCTTTGCCTGCGTGGACTCTTCGATGGCAATTTGGGCATAGAGAAATAACAAATGCAGGATCGTCGGGCCCGCCGTCACTAACGCGCCGAATATGATGGGGCTCAAGATAGGGGCTACCGTTCTTCCGGATAAATGGCGCTGGAGAGTTGCATCCCTCACAGTTTGCGCCGGCGCGCATAAGCACGTAGTTTCGAACATCTCGGCTTCGTTGGTAAACATTTCGAGTGCCGGCAACTTGAGTTGGCGGAAAGATGCCGGCAGAAGCTTTCGCCAGGGCGCGAAGCTGCTCTAGGTCATTTTTGTCATCCAGAGGTGCATCCTCCGTGGCTTCGAATATCGCACCAAGTGGTCGAAGTTCAAAAACGATTGCATCACGTTCATTGTTCTCGCGATCGGGTGCTCGCTCAATGTGGTGTTTTTCGTAGACCATCTCGCTTACGAATCGGAGGCCTTCAGTGGTTTTGCGAAAAAGCAGCAGACCCTTTCCTTCGGCCGCATGTGTAGCAATCGCTAAATTTCCGCGCTGCAGCGCCATATCGCCGACTTGTCCTTCGCCGAAATACTCAAATGCGCCGTCAGCCCGCATGCGATCGGCATAGCCGTGTTCTAAACCTTCTTCGCCGGTAATGATGAACACGACTGGGTGCTGTGACGGTGTGATGATTCCCCCTTGCTGCTGACCACCAAATTTCGCATGGATATCGGCGCGCCGATTGTACACCTTATCTTCTTCGAAACCCCAGCTCATGAACCCGCCCCCCTACCATTCACCAGTAGAATGTTACTCAAGCAGCAGAGGTGAGCAATGGCCGAGAGGAACATTCCATAGGATCGGATCATATCCGCTTAGAAAATCGCTGTGCGGCGGTGATCCGATTGGAGAACAGATCAATGTTACGCTGGTAGATCTCGTCGCGTAAGAACTTGAGCTCATCAGCTTGGCTTGCTTCCGGAACATCGACATACCAAGCTTTGGGGCGGCCGTTGGACCCATCATTCCAGCGATACTTTCGCTTTTTCAGTATCTCACGGAGATCGAAAGGAGATTGCTCAGCCCATATACGTACCGTAGGCTTGCGAGCGGATTCGAGTAGCAGCGCAAGTGCCGTACTCTCACTCCCATTTGGCTTCATCGACATAATTTCTAGCAGTGCTTTGCAATCGTCGGCTGCTCGATGTGAATGATGAAAGTAACCGCATCCTGCCAAGAGATAGGCTAGCCGGGATCCTTCAAAACCCAGCTTGCGCCATTCGACCTGGGTTGCCGAGCAGGCCCAGTTCTTGTGCTCAAAGGTCGACCAATAGCGTTCGCTAAATTGGCGATCGAAGGCTGCATTGTGAGCGATGATGATCGCTGCGTCTGCGACGAAGCTGTTGACGTCATCGGCTGAAATTCTATGGCCGGCGACGAGTTCGTCAGTAATCCCTGTTAGCTCTACAATTTCGGATGGTATCGGCGTAGACGGCTCATTAAACGCCTCGAAAACATCGGTGATATGGGTGATTTCACCGGAGGGGAGATAGGCGAATTTCACCATCCCCAATTCAATAATCTCGTCCTTACTCGTGTCGAGACCGGTCGTCTCAACGTCGAGCGCCACGCCAACCCTAGTGTTTTCACTTTTATCGGGGACGCTCATCTCGCGTGGTTTTAGCCGGCGAAGGACGCGATAGTCCGGGCAGAGCGAGAGCTTTTCCGCCATGGCGTCGAGTTCGGAGTTTGATACAGTCATGGTTGTAGCGGTCCGGAATAAAGCACGTCGACTATGCGGGATGCCCATCATATTGAACTGGACGACGGATTTTTCCAAGGTTTGCCGGAATATTTTCGGGTAGGTTGGCTGGCAAGCACACTACGGGTCCGTTGATGCTGCCTTCTTCAATAGAGTGGAAGCGAATTCGCACGCAGGTTATTCAGCGGGATAACTTCAAATGCGTGGAGTGCGGGACTGTCGCGAAAAGCGCAGATATCGATGTGCATCATCTGCTGCCGAGGTCCGCAGGTGGTACTGACGATCCATCAAACTTGGTCACCCTCTGCGATGGTTGCCATGCGGCTCATCATCCAAAACTCGCAGGCGGGCTTGCTCGGCGCGCAATCGAGCGCTGGGCTGTTCGGTTGGCGCGTTGGCTGGACCGTGACGGAGAGGTGGTCGCAGAGAGTCAGGCCTTTGGTGCTGGGCTTCGCTTGTTCGGCCTCGATCGGTTCAAAGAAGGCCAGCTACCGATCATCCAGGCGGCTTTAGCCCGACAATCGTTGTTGGTTGTAAGTCCCACGGGCTTCGGCAAGACCTTATGTTTTCAGCTGCCTGCTGTTTTGCGGCAGAGCATTAGTGTTGTCGTCTCGCCGCTAAAGGTCTTGATGGGAGAGCAGGTTTCCTCGCTTCTTCGACGTAAGATTCCGGCAAGCTTCATCAATAGTGATCTCGATTCGGGCGAGAAGCGCCTGCGGTATCAACTTCTCTCACAAGGCAGCTTTAAGCTTCTTTATGCCGCGCCGGAGCGCTTCTTTGTACGAAGTGGAGCCGAGCAACAGGTGCTGCGCGCGATGCGCCCAAGTTTCTTGGTGATTGATGAGGCCCATTGTGTCGATCAATGGGGGCGAGATTTTCGGCCCGAATACGGGCGACTTAAGGAAGTGAGAGAGGCGCTGGGATCTCCTCCGATCCTGGCATTCACCGCAACCGCCGGAACAGAGATGCAGCAGCGCATTCTGCATTCTCTCGGAATTCCTGATGCGCGGGTGTTTGTCCGCGGCGTCGATCGGCCCAATATTGCGCTGCTGCGCTGGCAGGCGCCTGCCAAAGAAAGATCGGCGATCATCGCAGCTCTTTGCCGGCTTGCTCTTCCCGGGAGCGGCAAGTTGATGATTTTCGTGCCAACTCGCAAGATTGGTGAAGCTCTGCAGGCCCATCTCGCTCGTGAAGGGCTTGAGACGCCGTTCTATCATTCGCAGCTCGGTAATAGCTGGGAGCGAGAGCAATTGCTTAAGCGTTTTGTCGGCGACAGCAGACCTGTCGTTGACCGTATTATTTGCACGAGTGCTTTCGGAATGGGTCTCGACGTACCGAATGTGCGTATGGTTGTTCATTGGCAGCACCCCGGTTCGATCGAGGATTATCTCCAGGAGTTTGGCCGTGCTGGTCGCGATGGAGCGCCGTCTGTCGCCGTCCTGCTACAGGGAGGGGAGGTAAAAGAAGATATCGGCCTGTTGCGTTACATGGCCCAACGAGCAATCAACGGATCCAAGTTGAGCGATGAAGCGGCCATCGTGGCACTGCGGCACAAGCATGAGCAGATCGCCGTCATGGCCAGTATGGCGCGTAAGAGTGCCTGCTTCCGCAAAGCGTTGGTTGGCTATTTCGAGGGACCCGAGAAGGTGACGCGAAGGAGCATATCAACGCGCATTATGGAATGGGTCTTTGCCGACGCTAGGCGTAATCAGAGCCGAGTGGCTTGCTGTGATGGCTGCCATCAGGTCGAGATCGTCAAGAAAGGGAGATTGAACTTCATTCGCAAAGTGCTGGCTTCATAGCGGGGATAGAGAACTCGCGGCACCTTCCATTTTCTAGGTCGACGAAGCCCGCGTCCGGCGCGCGGGGGAGTTTTTTGTTCCATAACATCGGATGGGCGGCTCCGATCAAAACCCCAAGGTGCGGCATTGCCCAGACCAGGCCAAAGGCAGTGTCTTTGGAATCCGGGCCAGCGTGATGGTTGGCGGTTGATCACCCGTCAGAATGGCCTCGGTAATGGAAGGCGCCAGAAACGCATAGCGCAGCTCCTGCCGAACGACTTTCGGATGGAGTTTGACCGACGTGGCTATCGCCTCGACGCTGTCGAATTTGCCCAACTTTAGATCCCGCAGCCAGGCATGCGCACGAACAATTGCCTGCAAAAGCTTTGGATCTGGCTGATCGGCATAGTTCGAGGATGGCGCCAGTGCGGGACCGTTCTTCACTGAGGCTTGCCACGGAATCTCGATGGTTTGTGCATTGTCTGATTGCAGGCGGATCATGATCTTCTTGGGATGCACGACGACGTCAGCAACGGAATCCACGACAAGATGTCTGAGCTGATCATCGGGAGTCTGCACGTCCAGTGCGAGGTGCTCCCGGATCGCCGTGATGACCAGGTTCTCGATGGCCTGTGCTGGAATCCGGGCAACGGAGCCGGCTTGAGTTTTTCTGCCGCGCATAAGAGCGCGTGAAATATAGAACCGATAACGAATGCCGTTCTTGACCGTAAAGCTCGGGCTCATTCGGTTGCCACGATCATCGAGAATCTTGCCGGTGAGAAGCGCCCCGCTGGTTGATCGACGGGTTTGTGTGGTGACGCGGTTTTCGGCGAGCAGTGTCTGCACCTGATCGAAGCTCTTTTGATCGAGAATTGACTTGTGCTCAGCCGGATACCATTTGCCATCATGATGGACCTCGCCGAGGTAGACGCGGTTCTTCAGAAGATGGGCGAGGGGACCATAGGTGAAGGGGATGCCGCCACGAAATTTCGGGACCTTGGTGTCGCGCCGTTTGGTGACGATGCCGCGCTGGTCGAGATTCTGGACTAGGCGGCTGAAGGATTTCAGAGCGATATATTGCCTGAAGATGGTGCGGACGGTTTCGGCTTCCTTCAGATTTATAACGAGTTTCTTTTCTTTGGCCTCGTAGCCGAGGGGAACAGTCCCGCCGGTCCATTTGCCTTTGCGGCGGGAAGCGGCGACTTTGTCCCGGACGCGCTCGGACGCCAGTTCTCGCTCGAACTGGGCAAAGGACAGCAGCACATTCAATGTCAGCCGTCCCATAGACGAGGTGGTGTTGAACTGTTGGGTCACAGCGACGAATGAGATTGACTTCCGATCGAAGGTCTCGACCAGCTTGGCGAAGTCAGCGAGAGATCGGGTCAGGCGGTCAATCTTGTAGACGACAATGACGTCGATCAGACCGGCCTCGATGTCTGCCAGAAGCTGCTTCAGGGCAGGGCGATCGAGATTGCCGCCGGAGAACGCCGGATCATCATAAGGCTGAGGTAGAACACGCCATCCCTGTGAGGCCTGACTCTTGATATAGGCCTCACATGCTTCCCGTTGAGCATCGAGCGAATTGAACTCAAGTTCAAGACCGTGCTCAGTGGATTTACGGGTGTAGATGGCGCAGCGAACCGGTTTCATATTACTTGCGGCCACGGCAGGCTCCCTTTCTAACCCTTTTTGCCTGGACCGTCTTGCTTGCTTCTTTGCTTGCCGTCCGCAGCCCAAAGAACTTCGGGCCATTCCACCGCGTGCCGGTGATCCGATTGGCGATCTCCGAGAGGCTGGTGAAGACCTCCCCTTGGTAGGCGAAACCCTTGGCCAACACTGTGACCCTATGCGTTTGTTCGTTCCAAACCCGCACCAGTTCCGAACCGGGTTTAATCCGCTGCGGCATCTCAAGAGGGCCAGTCTTTCCGGAAGCTACCGATCGTACCAGTTGGCCGAGTAGCTTCTTCGCCTCCCCAGAAAAGCCGCCATAGGCTTTGTCCTGTACGCGCTGGGCAATACTCCGCCGCAGCAGGTCTGGCCCAAATGCCCGGGGAGGTTCGGACCGGATTAGCTCCCGATATCTGATCCGCAAGTTGGCAATAGACATGGAGCCGATCTGTTTTAGCTCGGCTTCCACCCTGGGATCGATTGGTCGCCCATTCGATGGGGAACGGGTGTGCATCACCTCGAGCCTGCAGGCTTGCCAATCCGGTAGCGGCGCTCGCCACCAACCTTGTCAGAGATCAGATTGAGCTTCAGTTTCTTGCGGACGACTCCCGCAAAGAATCCTCGCACTGAATGTTGCTGCCACTCGGTGGCTTTCATGATAGTGGCGATGGTGGTGCCGGACGGCGCGCGGAGCATGTCGAGGACCCTGTCCTGTTTGGACACGGCCGCATCTGGCGTCTTCAGAGTTACCGGCTTCTTCGGCGCGACAGGCGGCGGAGCCTTCAAAGCTGGTTTGGTCGATCGCTTTGGTGCCGGTCGGGATTTACGCGCCGTCTTGCGAGGTGGCTTACGATTGCTGGTGGGCATTCTGGTTCTCCTGCATGCATGACAGCATCCTGTGCCGCCACTGCTGCAAGCCCGTCGGTTGCCGACGGGCGGAGAATCCATGGATTCGAAGGGATCGATCTTATTTGAGCGACAACCGGTTGAGCAGTGAAGCCGCATCCTGCAAACGGCCGGTCTCATAGACGATCTGTTCGAGATCCATCGAGACTCTCACGCCTTCACTAATGCTTCCAGCGAGCGCGCAGGCTTCAGCAGCTTTGGCGATCCGAGTGGCCTCGCCGAGGCGAATGCCGATCTCGGTGAGGATCAGTCCAATTGCCTGTTCTGTGATTTTGCGGTCCATCATCTGCCTCCATTTACGGTGACAGTGACGCTCCACGTGTGAGGGAAGTCGAGCGGAAACGCAGCAATCTAGTGGCTCATATCAGCCGATCCGGATCATAAAATGATCAGGAAAACCCCTAAGCTGCGCGGCTTGGGACGCCACGGCCGCCAAAGCAGTGTTTGAGCAACTTCACGGGATCGAGGTCACAGGACCAACGATGCCTTGCAAGAATTGCGACTATCTTGATCAGCATGCGTTGCACGCACCCAACCACCTGAACTTGATGAATTCGCATGAGCCATCTTAGATACGATCTAATTTATTGTATTTGCGACAGAATTGCCGCCACGCTAACTGTTCACCCATTGATTGGAAGCGCGCGATTGCGTCGCTACGGGCTTATCGATGAGTGTGCGTACATTAGACCTTGCCGCTCTATACTCTTCGGAACGTGGACGTCTGCACCGGCTGATTAAGCGCATCGTCGGCAACCGCACCATCGCCGAGGACTTGACGCAGGATACTTATATCAAGCTCCACGCCCACCCTGTTGGCGCAGCCGATCGCGGCCTGCTGTTTCGGACCGCTCAAAACCTAGCACTGGATCATCTTCGCGGGCAGCGCGTGCGAGATGGTTATGCCCGGGCGGCCCAGATCGAACAGGATGCCGTCGATGAACACGCTCCCGAGCATGTTCTTGCGATGCGGGAGGAGTTGGAGGCGCTTCTGGCGGCGCTTGCGACGCTGCCCAAACGCACGCAGCAGATATTCCTGCTGAGCAAACTGGACGGCATGAGCCATCCCCAGATCGCCAAAGCACTCGGCATCTCCGTCAGCACAGTTGAAAAAGATATGGTCCGTGCGATTTCCTTCTGCCGTACTTGGCAGAGAAATCGTGATACGGAATGAGGGATTCCGGCGTTAGAATCGTTCTCTTACTGTCGGGTCTATAACGACGGGACGAGCGCGGTTCTCAGATGAACTCCGATTCAGAGAAGATACCGGATACCGAGAAACGGGAGCGCGAAGCTACCGCATGGTTCGTGCGTCTGAATGAGCCCGATGTCGCTGACCAAGAGCGCCGCGAGTTCCGGCGCTGGCTCGCTGAAGACCCCGCTCACCATCAAGCGTTCAACGACGTCAAGAGCCTTTGGAATAACCTGGATGCGCCCGCGGCAATCCTGGGCGAAGGAGGCTGGCACCGGCAAGGGTTGAAAAAGCCGAGGCCACTGTCTGCCCGGGGCGGGGCTGTCGGATCAGCTTTGGCCGCCTGCCTTCTGGTTGCGATTGGAGGGCTGATCTGGCGCGATCCGGGGTTTTTCGATCGCCTCCGGGCGGATCATGCGACGAGGCCCGGCGAACGGCGCAACGTCAGTTTGGCCGACGGCTCGCAGGTTTATCTCGATGGCGATACAGCCGTTACCGTCAAGTTTACGGCAGACGGAAGGTCAATCGAATTGCTGCGCGGGCGTGCGTGGTTCGATGTCGTCCACAATCCCAAGTCACCCTTCTCCGTGCACTCAGGTGTGGTTGAAACGCGTGTTCTCGGCACCGCTTTCTCCGTCGATCAAGAGCAGGGAGAAGTCGGCGTCACGGTCGAGCGCGGGCTGGTGGCCGTGTCGCGTTCGGGTGCCGACCGCGTTCAGGTTCCTGCCGGTAAGCATCTGTCCGTCGGAGGGGGGCGCATCGGACCGGTGGTTGAAGCCGACCCGGAGACTGCGCTTGCGTGGCGCAGGGGGCTGATCATCCTCGATCAGGCGCCGCTCGGCAGAGTGATCGACGAACTCGCGCGCATGCAGCCCGGCCGCGTGATGATGACTGACAACTCCCTGCGGCAGTTGAAGCTGACTGGCGTTTTCAAGGCGGATGATCCCGACGCTATCGTCGAGGCGTTGCGTTCTGCGCTTGGATTGCGAACCGTCACGGTTCCCGGTCTTGCTACGCTGGTTTTCCGCTGACATGGCCTGAGATTTTTTTTACGGGGTTCGCTCGTCTGAATCGTTGTCTGCATGTGGCCGTTAAGCATTTCGGCCGCTGAGTGGACTGAGGTTCGATGACGACGATCAAAAAGAGAGCGGATATCGCTCGGAGAAGCATCCCGGTTACGGTGCTGTTGATGGCATTCGCAGCAGTGCCGCAAGCGGTTGCGCAAACCGGTACTCAGCTGCGCGGAGCGCAGGCGGATCGCAGCTTCGCCTTCAATATTCCCTCGAAATCTTTGCTTGCTGCGCTTGCCGATTTTACAGCCGCAACGAACATTCAGGTCATCCGGCCCAGTTCTGAGGCTGTCACCGGCAAGTCGTCACCAGTATCCGGCAATCTCAGTGCAAATGCTGCACTTGGCAGGATTCTGGCTGGCACCGGGCTGACCTATCGCTTCACCAACGCCCGGACGGTGACGATTCAGCGATCCCAGGGTGAGACGTCAAATTTTGCGGTGTCCGATGGTTCGGTCGTGCTTGATCCGGTTGACGTATCGAGCGTAGGCGCTACGGCCGCCGATGCGCCGTATCTGACGCCGGGATCGGTGTCGAACATTTCCCGCCAGGAGTTGGATCGCATACCTCCGATATCGACGAGCGATGTTTTCCGCACGACGCCTGGCGTCATTTCGGCGGGAGGCCGCTCGGGCGTGTCCATCAATCCGAACATCCGTGGATTGCAGGGAATGGGGCGCGTCAATACGACCGTGGATGGCGCGAGGCAAACATCGAGCTCATACCGCGGTTACAGCGGCACCCGCGACGAGGTGTTCGTCGACCCGGACATGATCGGCGGCGTTGATATTTCCAAAGGTCCGAGCGACGGCGTAGGCACCGGCACCATCGGCGGTGCAATCAATTTTCGCACGCTTGAGGCCAGGGACATCGTCAAGGAAGGCAACGACTCGGGCATTCGTCTCAAGGCCAGCACAGGTTCGAACACGGTGACGCCCCGCGCTCCGGTTCAGTCGCCTGCGTCGGTCATCAACATGGCCAGCGAGGCACGCCCGGGTTTTCTCAATGGCGATATGTTTTCGGGAAATGTTGCCGTTGCATCTATCAAGGAACACTACGAGTTCGTCGCAGCGTATTCGAAACGCCAGCAAGGCAACTATTTCGTGGGCACGAATGTTCCGCCCGGCATTGTTTTCAGAAGGGGCGACTTCACATGGGACAGCAATAACGCCAATGCCCGCGTCCCGGCCGGGGGCGAAGCATTCAACACCTCGGAAAACGCCGACTCGTTTCTGGCAAAGGGCAAGATCAAATGGGGCGATGGGCAATCGCTCGAACTGAGCTATCTTTATTTCGGATCGATCTACGGAGAAATCAGCGAGTTCAACATCGCGCCATCCGGATTGCTGGATAATTACGGTCAAGTTGCGCTTCTGCGAACCCGTGTCGATACTTACACGGCCAAATACCGGCATAATCCATCTGACAATCCCTACCTCAATTTTCGCGCGAACCTGTGGTTCACCGATCTGAAGACTGATTTCAACACTGCTTTGCGAGGTGTTCGCACCCTTGGCGGCGATATCGGCAATGCATCGACATTCGCCACCCCGCTGGGTGAATTGGTCTGGGACAACGGCACCGAGATCGTCCGTGAAAGTGCGTTCGCCGATCAATATCCCACAACGATCACGGGAGCTGGCGGATGGATGACACTCGGCCCGACAGGCGAGCGGCTGTTGAGCGGCACGTTCAGCAAGGCGGCTCTCAAGCCGGTCGATTGGCTGACTGTGTCGGCGGGGGGCCGCTTCGATTATTACGATTCAGAGGGCGGGGGGTATCTTGCGAAATATCCTGAACGGTCCGGAAGCCGCTTCAGCCCCAATGCGGGCATCGTGCTGAGTCCCCTGGAAGGGCTCCAATTCTATGGACAATACAAGGAGGGCTACCGCCCTCCCAGCTTGCGCGAAAGCCACTGGCACTACGAAGGCCTTTTGGTCAACAATCCCAATCTGCGCCCCGAGATATCCAAGAACAAGGAAGTCGGCGTCAACCTGCTGCGCAAGGACGTATTCACAACCGGCGACAAGCTGCGCGCTAAACTGTCTTTCTTCGATAATCATTATGACGACTACATTTTCCGCGGCCTTCGCTCGTCGAGGGGCGGCCAGAATGTCTATCACTGGATCAACATGGACAGCGCCAACTATCGCGGGTTCGAGGTTTCCGGCGGATACGATGCTGGCGTGGCCTTCGTAGAAGGCGCCTACACGAACTATGATCGTGTCGAATATTGTCCGACTCCGACCACGTGCTCGGGACCGTCTGGTCTTAGAACGAACATCGGAGCCCCCCTCCAGACGCCGCAGCAGGCCGATTACGCCACGAACTATATCCCGCCGACCACATCGGGCAGTGTCACCGCGGGCGTGCGTCTTTTCGATCAGAGCATGACCATCGGCGGCAGGATGCACTTTGCATCGACCCGCTTTGGAAGCGTCTGGAATGGAGGCAGGGGCCAGATCGGCTACACGATGTCGCCTCCCGGCTATACGGTCTACGATGCTTTCGCCAGCTATAAGTTTTCGGACGACAGTGTTTTCAATCTCAGCATCGAGAACATCACAGACGAATACTATTTTGGCGCGATGACCGCGCTAGGGATGCCGTCGCCCGGTCGAACCGCGCGGCTGTCGTATACAACCACGCTGGGCGGCGCGAGACTGGTGTTACCCGATGTGCATTTGGGGAATGCATCGCACGGTGCGCCCGGAAGCGACTGGACGGGTCTTTATGCCGGCGGTTATCTTGGATACGGGCTCGGCCATGTCAGCGGATTCACAACCGCTTTGAACGGTGCTGTCACCCCCGTCGCGGCGTCGGAGTCCGCGGATATCGACCTCAATAACGTCACCAAGGGTCTTCAGGTCGGATTCAACTATCAGTTCGCAAGCGGCCTTGTGATCGGCATGGAGGCCGAACATACCTGGCTGAAACATGGCGAAACGCAGAAATCTCTTGCGATCGAAGGTGGCGCGGCGCTCATGGCTGGCGGATGGATGCAGGCCAGCACGCAATACGGCATGGACTGGATGATGGCATTGCGCGGCCGGGCAGGATTTGCGTTCGACCGGCTACTTGTTTTTGGAACGGGTGGTGTCGCCTGGCTGAAGGAAACCCAGGAGCGAGCGCAGTTTCAATCCAATTTTTCCACTTTGGCCCAGCCCGGCGGAACGAGCACGAGCGGACCAGAATTCAGCGAACGGACTTCTGTCATGCGGCAGGGTTGGACCGCGGGCGGAGGCGTCGAATATGCGCTCCTCAACAACTGGTCGCTAAAGGGCGAGTACTCGTACTCAGATTTCGGCGAGGACAATTTTCTCTTTCCCAGAGCGCGAGCTGGCGTGACGCAGTCTTATCAATATCAGGAGATCGTCGATTACCGACCAAACCCTCGGGGCGGTCCGCCCATACCGGTTTACGGACCAATGATTACAGTTCCCGGGAGTTATAGCACGGTCAATGGCCGCAAGGCCTCCAACCGTCTGGATATGCACGCGTTCAAGATCGGACTGAATTATCGGTTTTGATGCAAATTTTATGAGGGTATCTGCGAGCTTGCACACGCCTAATTTGAATGAGCGATTGATTTGCCGAAAGGTGTTTTAGTTGGAGCGATGGTGACAATCGAGTTCATTGCTATTCTTCATTGCCGTAGAGGCGCGATGGCAGTCGAGCAGAAACGCAGCAATCTAGTGGCTCATATCAGTCGTTCCTGATCATAAAATGATCAGGAAACACACCGAACCTACCCGGTTTACCTGGCCGAACGCTTTGACGCGGCTTTGGGAGAGCCTTTACCGCCGACGTAATCCTTAAACAGCTTCACGGGATCGGCGCCGAGGGCGCGGGCGATGGCCGTGAACTCGATGATGTCAAGGCGGCGCTCGCCGTTCTCATATTTGGCGACAAAGGATTGCGGGCGGCCGAGCTTCTTGGCCAAGGCTAGCTGGCGGATGTCCGCCGCCTTCCGCGCTGCGACAAGCTGGTCGATTAGCCGGGCATATTCCGCAGATTTGAGGGTCTTTTGCATGCGCCGCCAGAGCCGTGAATCGGCGGCGCATAATTTGATCCCAGAAACGGATTATCCCAAAATAGGATTATATTAACGGAGACTCACCATAGTAGCGCCCGACAGTCGGAGGTGCCGTGGACTTCTGCGCGGCGGGAAGCGATGTGCTGAGCCACCCACGCCGAGCCATCCTAAAGCGGCGGAAGGGACGTCGAACGCAAACTTGGAGAAGGTCCCATGAATATCGCAATCAAGGCGGCCTTGGGCTGCGCGCTTGGATTCATTGTCGTCGGAGCTCTGGTTGGCGGTGGTCGAAGCGCGGCCCCGCCCGTGCCGAGCGTACCTCTGCCATCTGACCAGACACGGTTCATAATGGCGATTACCCAGGCGCGATCCAAATTCAACGCGGCTCCCAATGAACTGGCCGCGGGTGGGTTCCGCAATACAAGACAGCAGGCGATCTGCAGCGCATTGAACGGTCAGAGCGCATCAGGTTGGATCGGCAAAGTCGCTCATCTCTCCACCAATGGCGATGGCAAGGGCGTAATCACGCTTGAACTTGCGCCGGGTTTGCAAGTTTCAACATGGAACAACGCTATATCGGACTATTCTGATAAGACCCTGATTGATCCGGATACGCAGTTCTTTAAATCTCTCGCCGCCATGAAACGCGGTGACACGGTGCGGTTTTCAGGAGGGTTCTTTCCCTCGAACGTGGATTGCGTGGGCGAACAGAGCGTAACCTTGGCAGGCTCGATGAAGAGCCCCGTCTTTACGATGCGGTTCTCATCAATCCGGAAGCTTTGATTACGGCAGTGGCGCTATATCTTTGCGCGCGCTGCTAGCTAATAGCTGTTTCCTCGACTCTGGCTTGTTTGAAGCGGTCGCCGAAGATCCGAACGGTCGAAGCTTTGAAATCTGACACGCGGGACACAGAGCTGTTGACCATTTCGGCGCGAGTCACCCTACCCAAGATAAAGTCGTATCATAGCCACCCTTGTATGAGAGTGCTTGGCTGAGGCTATCGACCTGATCATCGTGTTTGCCTTGCGGAAAAGTGAGAAGCTCGGCTTCGAGCTGAGCAAGGAATGGCGCTATCCGGGGAAACAGCACCAGCCCTGCTTCGAACTTGGCTTGATGCACGAACAGACGGCCCTGCTTATCCCGCTCGATGGGTACAGGTCTCACGCTGTAGATATCGCTTTGTTTAAGTTCCTGAGCCAGAGCGATCCCGGTTGATGCATCCTCGACCAGTATTTTGTGCGGATCGTATCGCTGCGCGAGCGCAATCGCCGTGGCGCGCAATTGAGGATACTCGTATCGCCCTCGCGTCACGTCCAGCAGATAAAAGTGCTTATCAACCAAAAGCCACGTGGTGCAGACCGACCAGTCATTCTGGCTGCCGACTTTTGCTGCAGTATCCCAGCTTTGAATGACTTTGGTTCGATATGTGCGCTCCGGCGGTTGATCATAGTATCGGATCCATTCGCGGTGGATCATCGCGCCGCCGTCAGGGACGGGCGACTGCTGATACTGGGCACTAAAAATGGCAGAGCCCATTTCAGTGCGGAGTTTTTCCAGTGTGGCGAGGGTCTCGTAGCGCGGATGGAGCGCTTCGCCGACCCGGCGCTTATGAAACTTGTCATCGCCGATCGGAATCGTCTCATCGGCCTCGGCGATCGCGGGTAAGCTCAGTACGGTCCAGTCCTTGGAATTATCAACGAGGAACCCTGTCAGGTCATGAAGGTGAACTCGTTGCATCACCAGAATAATGATGCCGGTCGCCTTGTTGTCGAGTCGCGACAGCAGAGTGTTTGTGAACCATTGATTGAGGGAATTACGCAGTGTGTCTGATTGCGCGTCGACCGGCTTCTGCGGGTCGTCAAGAATGATCATGTCGCCGCCAAGACCCGTCAGTGTGGCCGAAACGGAAGTCGAGCGACGAAAACCCCGCTTCGTGGTGAAAACGTCAGAATCGGCGATCCGATCGACACGCATGCTCGGAAACGCTTTGCGGTACCAATCAGATTTTACGATTGCCCGAAAATCTGCCGCATGCTTGGCCGAAAGATCGTTGCTGTAGCTAACGCCAAAAATCTTCATCCGTGGATCATGTCCGAGCAGGAAAGCCGGGAGTATCACCGACACCGTGAGCGACTTTAAGTATCGCGGTGGCATGTTGATGATCAGACGATTGACCTTGCCGTCTCGAATAAGCTGGAGCTGGTGAGCAATCGCCTTGATGTGCCAGTTCGGGATGTACTGAGCACCCGGATTGAGCATCAGAAAGCAACGGTGGAGGAAGCTCTCAAAGTCGCTGCGCAGGATGGAATCTAGAAGGTCTTGATCCTTCATCGCGCTTTCTCCTCTCTACCTAGCGAGGATTGGAAATTGCGTAGGTAGGCGTCGAGCACTGCCTTGTCGTCGCGACTTATCTCGGACTCGTTACCTCCGTCGGAAGTAATCGCGGCCAACTGATTTAACAGGAAGGTTGCGCTCTTGATATTGCCCTTTAAAGAGTCCTCCACCACCTTATGGAAGATGCCCTCCATGACTGTGATCTTGCGAGCCTTGCCATCCCGTCGCATTGTGATTTTGCTGTTGAGCAATTCGCGCAGGATAGTGTCACGGTTTTTGGCTCCCTTCGGGCGGCCTTTCGGATTGCCGCTTTGACCAGGCTTGAATCGACGGGAGCGAGGCGGTTTTCCGTAGCCGACGTCGTCATCGCTCGACTCCAGCCGCACACGTTTCCGGATGACCCGTTTGACTTTCGGTATCGATGCCATCATCAAATCCTTACGCGCTTGAGAGCAGGGGAGGCGGACCGCTCGGCGGCCACCTCGTCGAAGGTCTGGCCGGTGGCCAGCAGAATCGCGTCACGTTTGGTGAACTCCTGCCAGCGTCGGATGGCCACATCGACGTAGAGCGGGTCGATTTCAATGCCGTAGCCGCGCCGACCGACCTTTTCCGCGGCTAGAATGGTCGTGCCGGATCCCATGAAAGGATCGAGCACGATGTCGCCACGACGCGAACAGTCCCGCATTGCGTCGGCAACCAGGGCGACGGGCTTGACGGTCGGATGTACCGTCAATTCGGCAAGCCTGTCTTTGCGGAACGTATTGACGCCAGCGTACTCCCAGACGTTTGATCGGGAGCGGCCAAATTTGCCGAGTTCGATATTGTTCTGGTGGCGTCCGGTGCCGTTCTTGAATACAAGGATCAGCTCATGCTGGGAGCGGTAGAAACTGCCTTGCCCGGCATTGGTTTTGACCCAAGCGATGATATTCTTGAGCTCAGTGAAGGCATCTTCGCCGGCCGTAAGGCACTCACGAAGGTGCCGCCAATCCATGCAGCAGAAGACGATTGAACCGTCTTCTAAATAGCGAGCCGCTAAGCGCATCCAGCTGACAAGGAATTCCTTGAACTCGGCTCGGGACATCTCACCGGATGCGAAAGAAAACTCACGGTGCTTGATCTTGCCGCGCCCTTGAACCGAGCTAACTCGAACATTGTAAGGCGGATCGGAAAATACCATGAAGGCGCGGGCGGTGCCCATCAGCCTTTTGACATCCCCGGGTTCTCTCGAATCTCCACACAGCAGCCGATGTTTTGACAGCGTCCATAAGTCGCCAATTTGACTGACGGCCTTGGCTTCTACCTCTGGTACGACATCTGCAGGCTCACGTTCCGAATCGAGGTGATCGCTCATCAGGCTGTCGATCTCGGCAGCCTCAAAGCCGGATAGTTCGATATTGAGCTGACATTCGGGAAGCAGCACCGCGAGCTCGCCAAGCTCCGCCGCAAGAATTGGATAATCCCATCCCGCGTTCACCGAAATCTTGTTGTCCGCTATGGAGAGGAGGCGCTTCTTGGTGTCGCTTAGGCCCGACATGATTATTGTCGGTACTTCCTTCAGACCGAGCTCGAGCGCGGCGAGATAGCGGCCATAGCCGCAAATGATAACGCCGTCTTCGTCGATCAGGATCGGGTAGGTCCAACCGTAACAAAGGACTAGGTTTACGATCTGCCGAATTTGCTTCTTGGAGTGCGTTCTTGTCTTGCGTTTGGGCGCTCGCAATGAGCGTACAAGCGTCATGACGATGCGGTCGTGGGTCACAGTGAGCTCCATTCAAAACGAACGAAGCCACCAATATTCACATCATTTGCGCCGCGTCACTAAGCTCATCCAAGTTGAAATGTGGCTGAAAAGCGGTGTGCATTGAAGTCAAGATTTCGGTCTGCGTTTTGGCTTCCAAAATCCCGACAATGCTAGCGTGTCCGAAATCTTCTGTTCAGACGGAGATTTTTCATCCGGAAACAGCATCTCAAATTCTCCTTTGATATTCAGGAGTAAGAGGGGCTGTATCTCAATCTGAGCCAGTTTACCGAAGTCGATGAACTTTAATCCGCTCACGAACTTGCCGAATTCAACAGACTTGCCCCCAACATCAATAATCCGCTTGGCATCCTCCTCAGGCAATCCGTGACGGAAGGATCGATAGACGGCGCCTTCAATCTTGGCCACTGAAATGGCGGCATGGATGACTTTCTCATCTAAGGGGGTGAATTCATATGGAAGTCGAGCGGGTACAATCTCCACCGCGCGTAACGTGGTGCCATCTTGCAGCGTGACAACCGCATCATCTGACACCATACCTCCGTCTAACAAATCAGCAGCATACTCGCGGCGCTGGCCGGTCAAATTCTCAATTGCACGAAACATATTGCCTGATTGCAGGGGAATAAAAGCGCTCTCGTCGTGAAGCGACCTATATTCCAATACAACCAGATGAAAGTGCTTGCCGGTATTCAAATTCATTCGCCGAACATGCACCACGATTTGCGCACGCTCTGAAAGACCGTAGCTTTGCTCGACAATATAGATTGCCTCAGCGAGGGTTGTCGGTTTCCGTATCGGATCGTTTCTGGTCATGGAGGTGCTTCTAGTGAGCAATACAGACCGAAGGACAGGACTTCCTGTACTTTTAGCTGCCTTTTCATTTCTGCGCGAGCGAGATTCGCGGAATGAGCAGTTATGGAATCTTTATTCTTTATAGGCATGCGATGCATTGCAGCTGCCGCAACCGCCGCTCGCCGTCGTGGAAAACTCCTACGCGCTGTAGGTGAGCAGTAGAAGGGCAACGCTAACTTCTGGCCCATTACCGTCACGGATATGCCTACTTCGCTGACGCCTTGCAAGACATTGGAATGAAATCGCACTCTTCGAAGTTCTGCGTGTTGCGGCGCTGACTGATCTCATCATCGGCCGCCATCTATATAGTTGAAGGTCGTTCCGGGGCAGCCGCTGACGTGCAAGTTGTCGAAAGTCCTCAAAGTTCAAGCAATCATCCAAGCACATACATAATAAGTTGAAAAAATATCTGACCACGTTGCTGGGGGAGCAAAAGCTGTAAGAGTTTTGCTTGCGAGGTTATCCATATGGGAACATCTCAGAAAATCAATCAATCAACGCAGAGGATCGGTGCGCATTTACAATGCGCGCCTGCTGATCAGATTTCCTGAACATCAGAATCAGGCGATGTTGGTTTTCTACCATTTCTCTCTCTCATATTATTTGCAGGCAACCCGGAGCGAGTTGCTCCAAGGTTTCTGAGAGGGCGTCATATGCAGGAATTGCTTCTCGCGATGGTGCGGGATGAAACGATTGCTAAATCACCCTTAGAGCAGGCACATCGCATCGATGCGCCCACGTGGTGAGACGGATATAATGCGCGACGTATCGGTGGACATCAAAGGTCCGTCCAATTGTATCGAGGCTGTACCCGAAGAAGCCTGGAGGAATGTGAGCGGCTCACTTGCCGAGTCTTCGAAGAATTTGGCGAGATCCATAAAGGTTTGGAAAGTGCCGCCTCTTGTTTCTTCTGTCGGACCACGGCGTCGTCAGTACTATCGCCGGGATCGCGATCTGCGGTGGACGATTTATCTGCATAAGCGACTGAGGGGCATCGGCGTTCAGCCGAGAGCGCTTCGCTACGCATTTTAATTCGACGGTCCAAAATGGCGTTGATGCCGACCAAAATTACGATGACGCAGGGTAGACAACGAGCATGACAAATTCTGAACCGATTGTTCTTGATGCGCTGGTGCTGGGCGGCGGCTTTGGGGGCATACATATGCTCCATCAACTGCGCGAAATGGGATTGACGGTAGTTGCGCTCGAGGCCGGGACCGGGGTGGGAGGCGCGTGGTACTGGAATCGCTATCCTGGAGCCCGATGCGATATTGAGAGTCTCGTTTATTGTTACTCCTTCTCGCCCATCATCGACGACGAATGGAGCTGGACTGAACGCTATGCGACGCAGCCGGAAATCGTTCGTTACATAAATTTTGTCTGCGATCGGCTCGATCTTCGCAAGGATATTTGCTTCAACTCCCGCCTAGTCAAGGCGACGTTCGACGAAGAGGCCGGGTTCTGGACGTTACATACCGAGAACGGCGATGTCTATCGTGCGCGGCATTTCGTTTCCTCGGCGGGCCCCATCTCGGAGCCTATCTGGCCTGACATTCCTGGTCGCGAGAAGTTCAAGGGAGAAATCTACCATACAGCGAAGTGGCCTCAGCAAGAGCCGGATTTCAGAGGCAAGAGGGTGGGAGTTATCGGCACGGGATCGTCCGGAACCCAACTCATTCCTCTTGTCGCAGAGCAGGCCAAACACCTGACAGTATTCGTCAGAACGCCGAACTTTTATGCCAACGCCAACAATCGGCCGCTGACCGATTCCGATCAGGCATGGTGGATGCAAAACAGGACAAGAATTCGCGAGCGGCTGCGGACGTCGGAAATCGTAGGTTCAGGTGATGTCTTCATGAATGAAGAGATGCTTGCAACGCGACTTCGCAAGGGTGACGAATACAGCGAGAATGAGCGGCGCGAAATTCTTGAGAAGCGATGGCAGTTTGGTGGGGCGACGATGCCTCGCGCGTTCGTCGATATTTTGACCAATCATGAACTGAATGACGAAATTTCCGGTTTTCTGCGCGCAAAGATTGCGCACATTATCAAAGACCCTGCAACGGCCGAGATCATGACGCCGCGCAACATCTATTTTGGAACCAAGCGGATCTGTGTAGGCACAAATTTCTACGAGACATTCAATCGCCCCAACGTCACGGCTGTCGGCGTCAAGAAAACGCCCATCGAACGGTTCTCGGAAAAAGGACTCGTCGTTGATGGCAAGGAACATGAGTTCGATGTCATTATCTGCGCCTCTGGTTTTGATGCGCTAACGGGTGCGTTGACCGTTATCGACATCCATGGCGTCGATGGGAAAACCATCAAGGATGTCTGGTCAAAGGGATCCGACACCTACTTGGGTATCGGCGTTGCGGGGTTTCCAAACCTCCATCTCATCGGCGGACCTGGAAGTCCTTCCGTCCTGGTAAATGTCGTTATGGCGAATGAATATCAGGTCGGATGGATATCGCGGTGCATCAAGTACATGCGGGACCACGGGTTGACTCGTGTTGATGTTGATCCTGACTATCAGGCGAAATGGTCGCAAACCGTGAAGGATGTTATCCAGGGAACGGTGCTTGTCAGCGCCGACAGTTGGTACGTCGGCACGAACGTACCAGGCAAGGCCAAGGGCATCTTGGCCTATGCGGGAGGTATGGTGAACTACAAGCAAGCCTGCGATGCAGCGGCAGAGCGGAAGTACGAGGGATTCGTATTTTCCTGACGGCCTGCATTCGCGACACTAATGAATGCGGTTCACTGGTGGTTACGAATTGGGGCGGTCAGCATGATCGCTGCGTGTGCCAGTTTTCCAATCAACGTATTTGAATAACCGTCGTGCTGATAACGAAATGCGCGATGGCGTCGGGGGATATAAATGGATTTGGGTATCAAGGGACGTGTTGCGCTGATCACAGGTGGCGCAAGGGGATTAGGACTCGCCGAAGCCGAAGCATTAGCTACAGAAGGTGTCTCCATAGCTGTTAACGATGTTGATTGTGACGCAGCTGACCAAGCGGTTTCGCGTTTGAAGGAATTAGGCGTCAATGCGGCTGCGTTTATCGGCGATGCGGCCGATGAGGCTGTGGTCGTCAATTTGACGAAGCAGGTTGTTGGCGAACTCGGGCGTCTCGATATTCTGGTCAACAATGCCGGCATCGGCGCGCGTCCTTCGTATCGCGTCCAAGATATGCCAGCGGACGCCTGGGATCGAATGGTTCATATCCATATGCGAAGCACGTTCTTATGGACGCGCGAGGCGATACCCGCCATGAGGTCGCAGGGATGGGGGCGCATCATCAACACGTCATCGATGAACTATACGGGTGGCGGGCGAGCGGGTGTGTCCCACTATGTAGCCGCCAAGGCTGGTATCGCCGGTTTCACGCGGACGGTGGCCAAGGAGGTTGGCTCCTTTGGGATCACCTCTAACGCCATTGCGCCGGGATACGTGGAAACCGATCTCATTGGCGGCTTCACTTCAGAAATGCTCGCGGTCGTACGGGAGCAAAACCCGCTGCGGAGGCTATGCTCACCGCGTGAGATCGGGAGCGCCGTCGCGTTTCTGGCCTCGAGCAATAGTGGATTCATCAACGGCGAGTTGCTTTGTATCGATGGCGGACGGCGCGAATTTTATTGGGGCTAGCAGCATGCGTGGCGCAGTCTCGGAGAAACCGGGCGAACCCCTCGAAATCCGCGAATTGAGGCTCGCCAATCTCGCCTCAGACGATGTGATCGTACGCATACAAGCGACCAGCCTCTGTCATACAGACCTGGAAGCGGTTGACGGGCACCTCGATACGCCACTGCCATTCGTTCCCGGTCACGAAGCAGCGGGGATAGTGGAATGGACCGGATCATCCGTTTATCGGCTGTCAGTGGGTGATCATGTCGCTCTTTCCTGGAATCCGCATTGCGGGCATTGCTATTTCTGTTCCCATGAGCAGTTCATACTGTGCGAGCAGTATCGAGCGAATGGGGTCCGTTCGATGCACTTTGACGGTAAGGCGCGGATTTTCGACGGCAAACAGCCCGTTCATCAGTTGATGTACGCCGGCACTTTTGCGGAACTGGCAGTTGTCACTGAAGACTGCGCTGTCAGGATCCCGAAGAGCATGCCTTTCCACGTTGCCTGTCTGATCGGTTGTGGAGTAGCGACCGGGATTGGAGCGGTCAGCAATATAGCACGGGTTCAGCCTCGCAGCAGCGTTACCATCATCGGATGCGGTGCGGTCGGACTCTCGGCTATCCAAGGCGCACGTCTTGCCCAGGCGGAGACGATCATCGCGATTGATAGAGATGTGCGGAAGCTTCATATGGCGAAACGCCTTGGAGCCACGCACACTCTCCCTGTAGATGAGAACCTGATCCAGTCCCATGCCGCTCTCACGTGTGGGCGTGGCGCGGACTATGTTTTCGAAGCAGCCGGCAATGAAAGAGGATTCCAGACCAGCTTGGAGATCGTAAGGCCAGGAGGGCAGGTGGTCTGGCTCGGTAAGGTCGCACAGCAGCAGCTGGTAAGTTTTCGTTGGGGGTCGCTGATGGGTGAAAAGAATATCGTACGATCAAGTTATGGTGGAAGCCGGGCGCAGGAGTTCTTCCCTTCGCTTGCAGAAAAATACTTGAGCGGTGACCTTCTGTTGGATGATTACGTGACTAGCCGCATCTCTCTTGGTGAAGTCAACGCCGCTCTCGATCGGTTGCGAAAAGGACTCGATATTCGATCGGTTATCGAATTCTAATGTTTGAGTCCTTCCCGCAGTTTGTGGAGCCGGGATGGGGGCTATTTTCCTTATCCCGGCCACACAGCACGGTCAGAACGTGTTGACCTCACCCGACCCACCGTATGCCGACCATCCGCCGTCTACGAATAGCTCTGCGCCGGTGATGTAGGAGGCCCAGTCGGAAAGCAAAAATGCGGCTGCCTGAGCAATTTCTTCAGGTCGCGCCATGCGTCCCAATGGTGTTCTGTTCACGATGCGCATCACGTCAGTTGCACCGCTATTGATGATACCTTGAGCCATCGGTGTGAGAACATATCCCGGGCCAATCGCATTGACACGAATTCCCGATTTGCCCCACTCCGTTGCGAAAGACCGGGCGAGATGGCCGACGGCGGCCTTGGATGTGCCGTAGGCACTGCGCCGTGGCTGCCCGTTATAGCCTGCGATGGATGTTACAACGACCATAGCGCCCGAACCCTGAACTTCCATGTGCCGTGCGGCGAGGCTGCAGACAAGCTGGGTTCCGCGCACATTCACGTCCATCACACGTTGCCAGATATTAATGTCCTGCTCTGTCGCTTTGCCGATATGATGGATGCCCGCACAGTGGAAAAGCCCATCCAGGCCGCCAAGCTCGGCAACTGTTTCGCTGATTAGCCTTTCCGCCTGATCAGGGACAGAGACGTCAGCGGCGACATGGGCCCGGGCTCCAGTTTCTGCGGCGGCTTCCACTATTGCATCGGCTTTGACGTCCGAAAGACAAACGTTTGCTCCGAGATCGGTAAAGATTTTACAAGCAGCTTTTCCGATGCCGCTTGCGCCGCCGGTAACGAGTATTCGCTTTCCGGACAGTCCGAATGATGGTCCTGATGAAATTCCTTGCATGTCCTTGAATCCCTTTGCAGAACAAGTCCGTCTCTGACGGATTGCCCTGTCCGTTTTCTGGCGTGAACTGATTTGCCACGCCCTCCCAGGCAATCATAAGCCTTGCGATGGCGGTTCGGCCTAATTTCGGTTGATGTTGATCGTCAGCGAAGGTGAATGACTGGGATGACAGACGTGGCGGGGGCGTCTTCTTCCCTTCATCAGTTTTTCTGAAGTCAGGAGTCAGGCGATCTTGCTACCCTTTCATCTTTTGCTTCCCTACCTTGTACCTCAGATCACAAGCGCCGAAGAGACCGCTCTGAACCTGAAGTCAGGCCAGGAGCGGCCGAGAGAGCATCATGGTCCGGGTGGAAATTCCGATCTGGGGAGAGAAATATGCGCGATATTAAATTTTCCGCGAACCGCAGGCGTGCAATTAAGGCCGCTGGCGCGACCGCAGCTTTGGGCGTTTACGGTTTATTGGGTGCGCCGGCGATCGCGCAGACCACTCCGTTGCGAATAGGAATTCTTGCTCCTCGCGGAGGTATGGCTGGAACGGCCGGGGAGGGGGGAATTCGCGCTGTCGAGTGGTCTGTGGAGCAGCTGAATGCGGCCGACGGAATCGGAGGCCGGAAGGTCGAGCTCGTCTTTCAGGAAGAAACGACGCCAAAGGAAACCATCGACCGTTATCGAAAGCTGGTGTTGCAGGACAAGGTCGATGCCGTCCACGGCATAATCTCCTCCGCTGTGAGTCTCGCACTGGCGCCTGCAGCTGAGCAGTCGAAGATGCTGACGATGTTGTGGGATGGCACGACACAGGACGGCGTCAAGGAGATGATGCCCAATCCGCAGTATGTTTTCCGCTCCATCGACAATGAAGTCGATGCCGTAATGGCGTCGCTGCTCGCGATCCGGCATTTCAAAGGCAAATTTGCACGGATCGCTGGTATCAATCCCGACTATACGTACGGCCGTAACACCTGGACAACATTTACCGCGCTTCTCAAGAAGTTCGGTATTGAGCACACCGTTGTTGCCGAGCAATGGATAAAGCCCGGAACGATGGATCTAACATCCAACGTGGCGGCTTTGAAGGCGGCGGCGCCGGATTTGATCTTCACTTCGATGGTATTTGCCGATTTGCCTGTGTTCATGCGTCAGGCCCACAATATGGGACTAACGGATGGCGTAAAGTTTGTCATGCCGGCGGCGGGGTGGCAGCAAACCTCGCTCAAGAAGGAGTTCACGCCTGAGAACATCGTATTCGGTCACAGCACATTGTACTTCGCCAACCCGGCAGCTTCCCCACTGCAAAAAAGCTTTGTGAAGTGGTACTTTGATAAATACACAGACTATCCCCATTGGGAATGTGACCGCGCGTACTACTGCCTTCATCTGTATAAGGCAGCCGTCGAGAAGGCGATGGCGGCGAAGTCCGGATCGTGGCCGACGTCCCTTGAGATCGCGGAGGCCATGCCTGGTCTCACGGTGGAATCACTAGGTGGTCCTGCCTCCATGCGGCGCGATCACATTTCCGATCAGATCATTTTCCAGGGTCTTACGACTCATAAAAATGATTATGATTTCGTCACGCTCGCCACGACCGAGTCGATGTCGACGAAGGAAATTCAGAAGCCGCCCGGCGCGGATTTCTGGGAATGGCTGCAGACAGCTGACCTAAAAATCTAGTCGCGTACAGAGAAGGGGCGCCGACCGCATGTCGTGGCGGCGATATCATCTATGGCTACAGCGGCTAGCATACTAATCGCAGGGCTCTTTCACGGAGCCGCGCTTTTCTTGCTGACATCCGGACTGCAACTCAGTTTCGGTGTTCAAAGAATCGTCAATCTCGCATGCGGCTCGATATATGCCCTAGGTGCGTATCTGGGCGTATCCGTGACCACATGGGCGCTGGCGCAGGGGCTTCCGGTCCCGCTGTTTCCCCTTGTTTTGTTGGCGTCCGGGCTGGTGGCGGGATTGATAGGATTGCCACTGGAGCGTGTTTTGAGCACGATTTATCGTCGTCCTGAGTCATTCCAGTTGCTTTTGACTTTCTCGCTCATCCTGATTTTCCAGGATGTGCTTCGCTTCTTTTGGGGTGCGTATCCTCGCCAACTGCCGAACGTATCGATGGTCTACGGTTCGATCAACGTGGGTGGCGTGCAGATGCCTATGTACAATCTCTTTGTCATTCTTGCCGCCGTCGTTATCGGTGTGGGTCTGACGTGGTTCTTGAGTCATACGACTTCGGGGAAAGTATTGCGTGCTACCGCCGAGAATCGCGAGACGAGCGCCGCAATGGGAGTGAACGTTCGGCTGGTATATTTGCTGGTCTTCACATTAGGGACAACATTAAGCACGGTCGGTGGAGCGCTTGTTGTGCCGACGGCCGCGGCATCGCTACAAATGGGCGTCGAACTGGTCGTCGATGCATTTGCGGTCATAGTCATTGGCGGTCTCGGCAGCATGAAAGGCGCCGCAGTAGGTGCGGTTATCGTTGGTCTGATCCGCGCCGCAGCACTCTTCATCTATCCTGAAGTCGATATCCTGGCGACCTACGCGGTCGTGCTGATCGTTTTGATCTGGTGGCCGACCGGCCTATTTGGAAAGGCGTTGTAATGAAGCAAACCGCATCAGCGCTGGATATGTCGGTGGAATCGGACGGTACCCGCAGTCGATCCGGAATCACCGTGAAGGTGATGTTGTTTGTCGCCGTCGTGGCGCTTGCCGCGGCGCCTCACGTTACGAATATCTATTACGTCAGCCTCGGTATCCCGTTCATGGCATACGCAGTTGCCTTGCTCGGGTTCAACCTGCTGTTTGGATATGGCGGCCAATTGTCTTTCGGTCACGCGCTGTTTCTGGCCATCGGCGCATATTCGTCTGCTTTGGCAGTTCGGCTCACCGGCAACGCGGCATTCGAATTGATGCTGCTGTTCGCCGTGGCGGCTGCGTTAGCGATCTCCATCCCGTTGGCATGGATCGCAAGCCGGTTCTCCGGCATTTTTTTCGGCATGCTGACGCTTTCGTTTGGCATGCTATTCTATTCGTTCCTCAACAAATTTTATGATTTGACGGGCGGGGACAGCGGAATGAATGTTCCGCAGCCATCGCTTCTTGGCATCGACTTCTCGCAAGTTGACAAGATGGGATTTCTGACAGGCCCGTTCTACTATTATTGCCTGGCTTTGCTGATCGTGAGTGCGTGGATTATGTGGCGTATAGTCCGATCGCCTTACGGGCTACATCTTCAGGCCTCACGCGATAATGAAGTGAAAGCAAGTTATCTCGGAGTGAAGGTTCGCCAAGTACGCGCGGTCGCCTTTGTCATCTCCGCGATCTATGGTTCCGTTGGGGGTGCGATGCTTGCGATAAGCACCGGGCTCGCCGATCCCGAACTATCGTACTGGCAGCAATCCGGTCATCTCGTTTTCATGGCGATTCTTGGTGGCTATCAGGAGCTCATAGGACCTATCGCAGGAGCTTTGATATTCATTCTGCTTCAGGACGAGTTACAGGCTGCCACCCAGTATTGGCGATTTTTTCTGGGCGTCGTGCTGGCGCTGCTCGTGATCGGAATGCCGGGAGGTCTTTTGGGTACTGCGAAGCAGATTCTGGCCAGATGGAGGCGTTGATGTCCAGTGACCATCTGCTCGTCGCGCAGAACATCTCCAAATCGTACGGGAGTTTCGTCGCCATGCAGGGCGTCGATCTCAATCTGGCTAACGGCGAGTTTGTGTCCGTGGTCGGACCAAATGGTGCTGGCAAGACGACGCTCGTCAATGTTCTCACTGGATTGCATTCACCCACGGAGGGGAGCGTGCGATTTATGGGGCGCGACATAGCGGGACTTAGTCCCGTAGATCTTTCGACGCGAGGTCTCGCGCGCGCGTTTCAGCTGGTGAGCGTATTTCCCGATCTCACCGTAAGGCAAGCGCTCACCGTCGCATCCTGCTCACGTCTTGGTTTGCGATGGAAAATGTTCGCGGACGCTTCGCGCTATCGTGAAGTGCGAGAAGCCGTCGCGGCGATTGCCGCAGCATTTCGACTGACAGATTCGCTTGAAAGTTCTGCAAATTCGTTGCCGCATGGCAAGCGTAAGTTGCTTGACGTTGCTAGCGCTTTTGCATTGCGTCCGAAAGTAATTCTGCTGGACGAGCCAACGGCTGGCGTTTCAACGGCTGACAAGCATGGTGTGATGGAAACTTTGTTGTCTGCTGCGAGCCAGATGGGAATTGGTGCAATTCTCCTGATTGAGCATGATATGGATCTCGTGCGGCGTTATTCGTCCCGGATCATTGCCATGCAGGGCGGACGAAAGATCGCTGATCTACCTACTGAGAAGTTCTTTGCTGATGAAGCCGTTCTCTCTGTCGTGATCGGCAAGGAGGCACATGCATGACGCTTCAAATCGAGGGGCTGAATGTATCGATCATGAGAAACCGCGTACTGCACGGTGTCTCACTGCGTGTGTCTCCTGGAGAGTTGGTGTGTCTTGTCGGGCGCAATGGCGCGGGGAAGACTACCACGTTCAGGGCGATCATGGGATTCGAAGCGATCGGAGGTGGGCAAATCTTGTGGCGCGGTAAAGATTTGAACAAGCTCGCGACGCACCGCATTGCTGCGGCCGGACTAGGCTACACGCCGGAGGGTAGCGATGTGTTCGGAGATCTGACCGTTGAGGATAATATCGCGTTGCCGACCTGGACACGCAAATCAACCAAATCGGCGGATGAGCGGATCGAAGCGGCCTACGCGATATTTCCGAAGCTGAGATCATATGCGCACCGGGGAGGGCAGCAGCTATCCGGGGGGGAGCGCAAAATGGTTTCAATCGCCCGCGCACTTGCGCTGGATCCCGAGCTTCTTTTACTGGATGAAGCATTTGAAGGTCTTTCGCCCGCGATCTTGCCTACCATCAGCAATGGCCTGCGAAGCATTCTTGACCAGGGTCGCTCCGTATTGCTCGCTGAGTCGAACTTTTACCACCTGCCTCGTTTTGCGGACCGGCTCTACGTGATCGAACGTGGAGCGATTATTTTCGAGGGGACGCGGGAGCAAGTGGAGGCCGATGGGGCAACTATGAAAGTGATAAAGGGAGTTGAGTAGCCGGATGGAACATCCACCGCAGCCCACTCTTGACTCGTTGGCAGAGATCGACCGGTTACTCGCACCAAATGTTGTGCCGGTTATTGAAGCCATCCGTGCCGCGAACCAGTCAACGATGGATCCGGCGACTTTGCCACTCGCCGAGGCTCGTGCCCGGTATGAGGACGTTCAAAGGGGATGGCGGCCGACGCTTCCCTCCGACGTCGCTATCGAACGCTTTTCTATCCCGTGCGCACCGTCGGATCTGTCCGCGGTAAGGATAGTTCCGGCTCAGACCAGAGAGTTGGTGGGCCAAATGCTCTATCTGCACGGCGGCGGATGGGTGTTCGGATCGATAGATACTCATCTTTCTCCCATGGCTCACCTCGCCGCGCGAACCGGATTGGAAGTGATTGGAATCAACTATCGGCTTGCTCCCGAATTTCCGTTTCCGGATGCTTTGAACGATTCCCTGGCGGCATGGCGCTCACTATCTTCGACGTGGCCGGGCGCGCCTTCGCTGCGATTTATCGGGGGCGATTCTGTGGGAGCGAACCTCGCGGTAGGGCTGATGCTCAGCTTGCGAAACGCCGGATCGACGCTGCCGGACGCGGCCCTGCTATTTTACGGTGCCTATGCGGCCGACGAGGAGACGCTGTCTCATCGCACATTCGGCGATGGAAGCTACGGACTCTCCAGCAGCCGCATGGCATGGTTTCGGAAGCTGTATCTCGAGCGTTCGCTCCCGCCAGTTGCGGTCACCGATCCCCTTGTGGCTCCGCTGCACGCGGATCTTCGAGGTTTGCCTCCTCTCTTTGTGTTGTCCGCGCAGTGTGATGTTCTGTGCACCGAAGGCGATCTGTTTGCACAACGAGCGAAAGAAGCTGGTGTCTCGGTCCAGGATTCGATTCAGCCGGGTCTTATCCACGGCTTCCTTCAGATGGTGGGAATCGTACCTGAGGTCATGACTGCTATAGATGAGGCAGCTGCATTTGTGCGTTCGCAGCGGCGAGCGCCTAGTCATTCCGGTTGACGCGCGTGAGCGATCTTGCTGAGGCGTTACTCACGGTCTCTGCTGTTCAACCTTTGCGGCATCCGCCTTTTCAGCTCGGATGGGTCGACGCACCGCATTACTCGGTCAGCCTTGGTGACTTCCCGCTGGATTCCGGCGGTGTTATCGAGGATTTCTCGATATCTTTTGCCGTGCACGGTGATTCGCGCGACGACCGGCTGCCGATCGCACTTGCATTATGTGCGATTGGAAGCACGCACCATAGAATGGATTTTATGATTGGCACCGGGCAGGCACTCGACCCCTCCCGTCTGCGCATACTTGCTATTGACGCAATCGGAAATGGTCTGACGACGTCACCCTCCACATCGCGTAGCCAGCCCGGATATTTGTTCCCGCAATTTACAATTGGCGACATGGTGCGCAGCCAAGCGTCTCTGGTGAAGCGGCTGGGTATTGAAAAACTTGATCTCGTTGCCGGTGCATCGATGGGCGGTATGCAATCGCTCGCTTGGGGTGTCATGTATCCGGAGGCTATGCGTCGGATCGTGGCTCTGACCCCTATGGCGAAAACGACACCCTGGGCCCGCCTCGTAAATCTATTGGCGCGCTCGACATTGGAGCGGGGGATGTGCCACGAATTGGGTGGCGAGCCGGCCACCGATCCCTGGTATGATTGGGTACCTCTCATGCTCGCCCTGTCGATGCGCACTCCGAGTCAATTCGATGCCGAGATTCTGGATTTCTGTCGAAGCCCGGGAAAATCTGATCCCTGCCCATGGCTTGACCTCCGAAGATCTTGGTGGCGATCCCAGGGCTTCGAGTCGATAGACTGGATCTATCAGTCAAGAGCTTACGACCTTCATGATGTGGGGAAACTGGGTTCATTCAACGGAGACACGGTCGCTGCCCTGAACTCAGTGCGTGCCCCGACCTTTATAGCTGCGCCGTCGTTGGATCTTTATAATCCAGCAGATGCAGCGGTTTGGGCGTCGCGCCATATTCCGGAATGCCATTACATGGAGATCAACAGCGTGTATGGCCACATGGCCGCGAGTGGCCTTGATCAAAGCGCATCTCGTGCTTTGAATGATGCTGTCGCCAGATTCATAGCGTAGAATCTCGCGCGATAGAGCGCCCATAGAACGAGGCGTGAAAGTTTCAAGGGTGGAGGATCTGAATGGATATCCGTCTCATACACTATTTTATGAGTGTCTATGAGGAGCGCAGCTTTGTTAAGGCTGCTGAGCGCATGCATGTCGTGCCATCGGCCCTAAGCATGCAGATTCGCAATCTCGAAGAAGAACTGGGCACGTCCGTATTCGACCGGACAAAAAAGGGCGTTGAGGCGACTGTAGCTGGGCGGCGATTCTATGAACTTTGTCAGCCGATAGCTCGTACCCTGGCTTTCGCAAAGCAGGAGATGCGCGACCTGGTTCAGGGCAATAGCGTATCCGGTTCACTTCGCGTGGGGATGCCTTCGGCAACCAGCTTCGGGATCCTTGGCGACTTGCTGCAAGAATTCACAAGTTTGTATCCTAACGTTGATCTGACCGTCGTTGAAGCATTTAGCCGCTATGTCACCGAACAAGTACAATCCGGCTTTCTCGATGTCGCGCTGGGTGCGCTGCCTGTCGATCATAGCGGATTAGCCTGTAGGCCAGCTTATCGAGATCACTTTGTGCTGATCTCGGGACGACCTATCAACGGTCCCCAATTCAGTCCCATTGATCTGTCGGCAATGAAAGAACTCAAACTTGTCGTGCCGTCAGAGCGTCATTTAATGGGCGCAACCCTGCTTGACTACATCACTGGTGGTCAAATCGTTGCAAGCCGCGTCATGAAGGTGGACGGGTTTGTGGGAACTATCGAGAGTATCAGGCGCTCAGATTGGGGCGCAGTATGTCAGGCTATCGGTGTCATGCAGTACCTGGACAGAAAGGATCTATTTATTTATCCGATCTTTAAGCCAGTCATGCATCTTGAGTCGTATTTCTTACATCATCCTAGTCGCCCACTGACGTTAGCGGCGCGCTGCTTTGTCGAAATGCTCGAACGAAGATTGCTCGATGTATGTACCGCATGGGAGAGGATTTATTGTTGGAAATAAAACGGCGCTAAGTCTCGTTTGTTTTCCTTCACAAGCCGTCTTTCACCATAGGCTCTGTACTACGAAGACGAATCTCAGAGGCTGCGCAGAAACTCGTGTCGGCGTAAGCTTGATGCGAAAACAGCAACTCCGGGAACGGCATGCCGAGGCCGTTCACACGTCATTACTTCCATCGCTGCTACCGCCTAGAGTGTTGGAAAGCCGCTGGCTGAGCTTGGAATACAAGTTCAGAATGGGCTAGCTCAGTCGTCAGCAAGTGTTCGCCGTCATCACCCTTGAGACAAAATGAGGCTTCACGAAGAGAGGGTTTCTAATTCATCGTAGCCGCAAGGAGCGAGGAGGAAGCAGAAGTCCTTACTCGGCAAAGCGCCCGCAATGCAGGCACTGACTTTAAACTTCGGACCTGGCGTAAACCTTCCCGCTCCAGCAGAGGTCAAGTTACCAGACAGAAATGGAAAGGAATTTGCGGAAGGCGGTTGCGTGACGTGTCATGGGCTTCACCGTGTCGTTGCTGCGAAGCGATCGCCGCAGGAGTGGAGAAGTGTCGTTCATCGGATGGTTTTTCTGGGTTCCGCACTCCCGGACGATGACGTTGCCGCTGCGATGGATTACTTAAACGTCAATTACGGTTCCCCAGAGGCCACTTCTCTAGGGCAGAGGCCTTAATGACGCGCCGCTAGCGTGAACATGCACGGCCTATATCAGTGATCTAATGTATGTTCGCGAGGGGCTGCATTGAGCGCGGGCTAGATCATAGGCCGCCACCGTCGGGCGTGCCTACTCGGATTTCAGGAATACCGTACGTTCACGCAGAATATCAGCCGCGTTTCGATTTATCAGACGCTTGTCGCGGCAGCTCGGTGCCGTGGAAAATGCGCTATTAGGCTATATAGCATATCCCTGTTAGCGTCCGCACTTTCCCTGATGTCTTGAAGATATTTCCCTGTTAGTTCCGTAAGCGATTGTTCAAGAAGTACCTGCGGCGCAGTCGTTTTACTTGGAATTTTGGCTTGTCAAAATCAGTGATTGCAAATTTTCCTTGTAAAATTCCCTGTTTGCAGGGAATTGACGCAGAGACTGGTGCTATTAGCACTGTATCGCCAGCCAGCCAGTCCGGATATCGGAGAATTTCTTTCTTTGGTGTAAGAAAGGCCCGCCAATAGCGGGCTTTTTCAACACGTGGAGTCTCTGAAGAGACCGAAGTCGAGCCGTCACCTTCCGAAATTGGCCGACATTCTCTGACCAATCATTGAAAAATTCCCGTTTTCTGGAGACTCGTCCCAGAGACCCGAGAATAAAAAACCACTGAGTGGCGGGGAATCAGTCGAGGCGAATTTTAGCATTTCCGATTTTGCGGAAATTGCGAATGACAGGATACAGCACGCAAAGCCTTGGAACGAAAATCTAACGGTTGTTATCGATTTCGATCTCTTGGTTAAGCACAGCACTTTCGACGAAATTGCCGAGCAGATTAGCCATCGATTGATAGATCGCACTGTCCTCGTCCATGCCCTCTAGGGTGAGAACAAAGGCGACTTCTTGAGGCCCAAGCTGGTCATTGTTGGAAAGACTGAACTGATAGAGATCGCGACTGTAGACCCGCGCATACAGACGAAAATGATTACCTGTGAACCTGTGGCCGGCTCCACGCGAGAAATCGGCCGCATGACGCCGAATGGGTTGCCACTTTTTGAGGTCATTTCGCGCGTCTGTCTCAGGGAGCGTCGATTCCAACATGGTGCCTAGGAGTGAGGTCCATTTGCCTGTCTGATTTTGGTAGGTCAGAGAGGTCTCAAGGCGAGTGGCAAAGTAGTTGGCTCCGCCCAATGGTGAAAGAAGCGGCTTGAGGACCGCGGTGAGCTTCGCTTTTCCACGTAGGCGACCAGCCTCAATCAATTCGGGTGGGATCGGAATATCGGACCAATAATAAGGTGAGCCCGGTTGGAGAAAAGCGGTCCAAGCCAGTGTCACAGTACCGTTCTGGCACGACCAAGGCAGAGCACCATTGTAGGGGCTTCCCCAACCCAACGTCGGATGGTGCTCGGGTCGCTCGGCCGCGTTGATCAATAAGGCTTTCACAAGGTCAGGAGTTGGGGTCTTGAGATTTGCGAAAGTGTGCGCAGCCAAGGAAGACACCAGAGCTGTGGGGTAGCTGCTTCCAACAGCAGAAATGCCACCTATCATGCGCAATTCAGAAAACCATGAAACGTCTGGTTTTAGCATGCCGTCTGGGCCTGGGCCGTTGAGACATCGCAGGCAAGGGTCACCCGGTTGACCGGCCGGGTCAGCGCCTCGGCCGCCTACGACGATCGCAGCCTCACAATCTGCTGGCGGTGCCAGCTGGGTCTCGCTCGGGTCCAAGACATTCCCGACGGAAACCACCGGTAGCACATTGAAGTGCCGCCCTAGCGTAGAAAGATCATGACCTAGAGAGCTAACCAACTCGGGATCGAAGCCTGCTGGGTCTTGATTAGCTGAGAAATTCCAGACATGAGTCTCGGGATGCGCTCGCATGACGTCGGTCAGATAATCAACAAGATCCGTCTCGCTGATTGTGTTAGGCGCGCCGTTTCGTGCAATGGCTTGGACAGTGCCGATCCTGCAATCCAATGCTGGAAGCGCTCTGTTGTTATTCCAAGCATGCCCCTGGATCACGAGTGAGGAAACCCCGTTGCCGTGCTGACGGTCGGCTTGGACGTCGGGAATCAGGTTGCGAGCTTTCCAAGCTTCGTTCGGACGATAGCTAGCAGCGTGCAAGCCTCCATCGATGACGCCGACGATGGGGCCGTCGGTGCTTGCCACGGGCGGAGTTGGTTGAACGCCTTCTCCAGGAGCGGCAACATTTATTCGGCGTACAGGATCAATTCGAATCGATGCACCGGATGCAAGAAGGCGCGCCAACCCGTCTCGATTGCGTATCCTCACTGAGGCTCGAGCGATACCAGTGTTGCGATACTGCCGCATAGCCCGCGCAATACTTGATTGTCGCGGTGAGGTCAGTTCGCCGGCAGGACCGGCATCCGCCTCGCCAGTGATCAAGCGTAAGTTAGAGGTTGTGGCGAATAACACTTGGTCACGGGCCAGTTCTTCGATTCTGGCCAAGAGCTGTTCACGCGCGTTGTTGTCGCGAAAAGGCGACAGCCACAGCAGAAATTGCTTACCTTCTGAATCTTGAGGTGCTGTGGCCCATAGTTGATCGACAGTTCGGCCATGCATGCGATCGGCTGCATCGACCGCAAAGAGACTTTCCACGCGCGAAATATCAGTTCGAACGGAGTTGCTCGACGGTTCGTCAATCGAGCGCAGAAGTCTCTCAAGGCGGTCAACTTTGGCTTCCAGTATGTAGCCACCGCTGAATGGCGCCACGAGACGACAGCCATTGTCGACGCTGAACAAATCTCCAGGCGTGTAAGATGGAGCGAACGAGTCTCCGAACATCCGCGCGATCAGATGCGTTGTTCCCGCAAACTGCGGAAGCTCATCGGCGTTGTCGATGATCTCCTGTGTTTCTTCAGAGAGCGCTTGTTGCTGCGCTTCTAGCCTTTCACCGATAATTGTAGCCGCGCTCTTGCCTCCGCCTCGCGTAGATTCCGGGCGGGGATCCATTGTGAGTTTTAAAACGGGATTTAAGAGTGGTTGATCGGCCATGGGGAAAATCCCTATTTTAAATACTGGTAGACAGCTTGCCTCGTAACTCCGAGGAGCCTCGCGATATCAGCGCCGTTGAGGTTAGGTTTTTGATGAAGGGCTATGGCCAACTGTTTTTTTTGATCTGGTTCAAGCGGAGACCTTTGCGGCATGCCTGGTGTGCCGACCTTCAAGTTCATCACGGCTAATGCGACTGAGCCCAGATCGAGATCACGCTTGTCAAGAAGTGCATGCCGCCGAGCAGTTAGAGACACCGTTTCGATGTCGGCGCCTGAAAGTCCGTCTGAAATATTCGAAAGGATGTCCGAAATTTGTTCAGAGTCTTTGCCCTCGAACAAAAAGTGCTTCCACAGGTCTATCCTGACCTCCATCTCTGGTGTCAGCAGTTCAATTTTGTAAGGAAAGCGTCTCCAAATCGCAGGGTCGAGCAAATGAGCGTGGTTTGTCGCAGCAACGACGACCGCGTGAGAATCGAGGGCATCTAATCCCTGAATAACTGTGTTGACGACGCGCTTAAGCTCGCCAAGTTCGTGGCGATCGTCGCGGAATTTTGCGACGGCGTCCATCTCATCCAAAAAAAGCACAGCATTCTTCGCCGGTACGAAATCGAAAACGGTTCGAATGTTCTTGGCCGTGTCGCCGAGGAGCGAGGAAATGACCGAGTCTAGTCTTACGACATAGAAGGGGCGGCTCAGATTCGCGGCGATGTGTCCTGCTAAGAGAGTCTTTCCGGTGCCGGGAGGTCCAGACAACAGCAAGCCAAGCCTAGAGGACAAGCCCTTGCTGTTCAGTTCGTCTACGTGCTCCACGTCCGTCAAGAAGTCGCGAAAAACGCGCCCGGCAGATTCGTTCAGGAATATCGGGTTGCTCGGCCAAGCTTGCTCTTCAACCAGAGGCAGTCTCGACTTGGTATCGATCGGGAGGCTTTCCATGTAGCCGGATGCACGCAAGGGGACACCGCGCTTTCGCAACAACCCACGTAATTCCCGCGCCGCCTCTTCATTGCCTTCGGCCGACAACTGGCGCGCGACGTTGGACACGATTCTGCGCACTCTTGTGTAGTCAGCGGCAAGGGCCGCTTCGGTTAGTTCGACGATATGCTTTGGATCCAGCGGCACTCTTTATCTCCGTCGTTTTATGTCAGGAATGTAAACAATATTTGTAATATTGACAAGTGATATATCGATAATGTAAAGTGATTTTATAAAATCGACAATGGAGATAGTCATGCAGGAAAATCAACAAGTTACAACTCTTGGTCCGGCAGCCCAGACTTTCGGCATCAAAATCGCGGGGACCGATCTCAATTTTCGGGCCGCCAAGGTAAGCGACCCGGTACCGACGGGCATGCAGATCATCGAGGCGGCCGGGGCGCATCCAATCGGCGACTACATCGCGCTTCAGTGGCTGCCGAATGGTTCGCTCGAAACTCTTCGCCCGAATGAGACGGTGGATTTGCGCGGGAAGGGCGTCGAGCGCTTTATAGTCGCTCGTTATGAGGGCACGACCTATCAGTTCGTGATCGACGAACGTCCCGAAGATTGGCCTGAGCCGAAGATAACCCGCGAGGTGCTTCTCGCCTTGGCTGAGCAGAACCCTGCCAAGTTTACGGTCTGGCAGGAGCGCAAAGGTGCGGACCAGGAAATTCTCGCGGGCCATCCGGCCAACCTGGAGCCCAAGGGTGTCGAGCGTTTTTACACCGTCAGCAAGCGCACCACGGAGGGTGGCGATGTCTGTCCTTCCCTTGCGTGATCGCACCTACCTCCAACAGCGCGGCATCGTGTTCCAAGAAATTGACGGGCCACAAAAGGGCGTCATTTTTCCTGACTACGTGCTGCCGTGCCAACGCTTTGACGTGGCCCTGGCCCGGATTCTCATCATGCTGCCTCCGGGTTATCCGGATGTGAGGCCGGATATGTTCTACGCATTGCCTTGGCTAAAGCTGGTCAACGGCAACAAGTATCCTAAAGCTGCCGATGTGCCCGTCGAATACCACGGCGAGACGTGGCAGCGCTGGTCGCGGCACAGCGATGAGTGGCGGCCGGGCGTTGATGGTATCTGGACGATGCTGCGTCGGATCGACACCGCGTTGGAGGAGGCCGCATGAGCGAGTTTGACTTGATAATGCTCGACCAGCATGAGGCCGAGCTACGCGAGTTGATCTTCGAGAAACCCGGCACCGAAGGTGCAGCCTACGTCTTGATGCGCACAAGCAAAATTGAGGTCGATCCTTGGGATCGACGCGCTCGTACGAAGCTTTTGGTCAAGGAAATCGTGGCGATCGAACCGGAACACAAGATTTCGTCCAGCGATGTCCACGTGACATGGGACACGAAGGGTTTCGTAGAATTGCTTCAGCGCAGTGATCGCGAGGGATTGGTCCTCGGCATTGTGCATTGTCATCCGCGCGGACCGAAAGCGTTTTCGCAGCAGGACGACGAAAATGAAGCCGAACTGTTGCGCTCGGCCTGCAACCGGAATGGTCGCGATACTGAGTTCGTCAGTATCCTCTTTGACCACGAGGGAGGTATCCAAGCGCGTGTCTGGCTGTATCCCAATCATTCAGCGATGTGCCAAATGGTCGGCGTATTGGGTGATCGATTCCGGTACCATTTTCCGCAGGAGCATGCCGCGCCGTCGTCGGTGTTCAATAGGCAGGTTCTCGCGTTCGGGCCTACCTTAACTTCGGTGGCCAAGGAGCTTCGTATTGGGATTGTCGGGGCAGGGGGCACAGGCAGTGCCGCCGCGATGTTGGCTGCCCGTATGGGCTTCGGCCAAATCCTGGTTCTGGACGATGATATTGTCGACGTGACCAATCTCAACCGCTTGCATGGCGCGCGGCAGTCCGACGCCGACGGAATGGTACCAAAAGTGGACGTGCTTGTGAGGGAAATCTCGAGCATGGGCTTGGGCATCAAAATTGTCGGCCGGCGCGGCTGGGTAAACGACACCACAAATCAGGATGCCTTGAAGGCTTGCGATATTGTTCTGTGTTGTACGGATGATAACTCGGGCAGGATTTTTTTGAATCGCTTGGCATATTTTTACTGCATCCCCGTGATCGACATGGGGCTAGCGATGTCAGTAAGCTCAGCACCTGGCGCGGGCATGGCCGATATTTCGGCCCGCGTGACCGTCGTCCTTCCACCAGGAACTTGTCTCCTTTGCCGCGATGCGGTTGATCCGGAACTGGCGCGTGAAGAAGAATTGCGTAGGTCAAATCCGCACGACTATGACCGGCAGAAGCGCGAAGCTTACGTTCGCGGGGAGGGAAATCCCAATCCCGCAGTGGTGACGTTCACCACTGAAGTGGCATGCATGGCATTGAACGAGTTGCTCAATCGGATTGCTGGATATCGCAAAAAAGCCATGGGGAATGAGCTCCGGCGTAGGTTCTTGTTTTGCGAGGACCGATCGACCGGTGCCGCTCCAAGGCATACCTGCCAGATTTGTGGCCATGATTCTTATTGGGCCGTGGGTGATGTAGACCCATTTTTGGACATGGTAAGCGGATGATCGAATGGCTCCTATCGATACTGGTTTGGCTTGGCATTATTGCCAAACCGCGCTTTGTCGTTCGCTACTCTGAAACTCATCCTGGCGTAAACGCGCTAGCGGATCGCGACTTAGTCATTGTCCGTTCTGATGGGAATATCAAATGGGCGTGCCTTAAGTGTCCGTGTGGCTGTGGAGAAAAGATTGCCCTTTCACTGGCGCCGGAAAGACGGCCGAGGTGGAGTGTTGATATAGATTTCTTGCGTCGACCGACGGTTTCTCCTTCCGTCAATCAACGTGACGGTTGCTATGCTCATTTTTGGATACGTGAGGGTAACGTTGAGTGGTGCGCTGGAAGCGGACAGCGTCAGCAGGGGCACAGCCATGATATCTTTGCTTAGCTACCTATTCGACGTCGAATTCGATCCGCAATCCTGCCCCTCAATATATAGTCGTTGGCCGAAACGGCTGATGTCTTAGGATTTAATCTAGTCATGATTAGACGGCGGCACCAAGCTTTCCAACGCGCGCATGATTTGTTGGTCACACTGCAGAAAGCAAAGCCCGCATTGTTGGGATCTGAACCAATAAGGCCTCATCAGTTGGAGCCCTTGCTGCTTTTGCAAGCTTTGTTGATCAAAGAAATTACTAGAACCGAACGAAAAATAAGACGAAGCAAATCGTTTTTGAAGCAGGTCGAATCCGAAGCTGAGGGAGAGGCGGTAAATTTAATCGAAGAGCGAATAGAGCAATATCGCCATCTAGCTTATAGCTGGAGATGCTTCGGCGATGCGATCGCGTTTCTCTTTCTGGAAAAATTTTCGCTTAAGCAAACATATTTCAATACAACGAATTCTAACGTTAAACAGGGTGCTGGGTTTATTGGCGACAAAACAGGGTTCGTAGGCGAATGGAGTGCGTTGAATGTCTTGCTTAAAAACGGAATTCCCGCGCTGCTAACGGATCTCACGAATACGATACGGCATGGGGATATTTGCACGTTGTTTGGACCTGACCCTAATCTAATAGAGATAAAATTAGGAAAAATTGATAGCCGCGGGCGGCGTCAAAAAAAGTCAATTGAGGAGCTAGCCAAGTTCTTTGAGACCGACTCGGCCGATAAATTGAGGGGTTTCGACAATCTTCGTCGAGTCGAACATTTAACTGAAGAAGTTGTTTATGCGGACGTGATGAATGATTGTATTGCCGCCGCTGAAAAGAGCGGTACAGCCCAGCGATCACCGGAAACGGGTTTGCATTATATGGCGTTCAAAGAGAATAGCGACGTAGAAAATGCATTTGATGGGCTTAGGTTGATTGAACCAATTGTATTTCAGCTCAATGAAGCAAAGGCAAATAGGAGTTGGTCTCCCTACTATCCATTCACGCTTTCAATCACTCATGGCGACACTTTGTACGATTTTATCTGGGACAGTATCTATCTTGTCGTGATCTATGATCGTAGCTCTTTGCGAGAACTATCCAAGTTAGAGGGCTACGACATTACTTTTGAGGACCCCGATTCCGATTTAGCATTTTCCATCACTAGATTGGCTGATGGAGCTACGGTCGGCGTGGGACGTCATATGTTTCACCGAATTGCGTTCGATTTTTCATCTCCGGCATGGTTGTTTCGTACAGCTGTAGAGAAAATGGACTATATAGATACTAACGGCGCAGCAGGAGCCGCGATTGCCGAAACTGACCTATAGGTTTTACTTGGCCGGTCTAAATGTTCGATATCATTAACTCGCGTGACTTCTATCAGAAGCTCCTAGAAGAGTTCGATGACTATATGGCAAACCAGGCTTCTGCACGCCATGCGATGAACTGCGCCATCACTGCTCATCACTTAGCCGAATGGGTATGGGGTGATTTCCTGAAGGGCGATGAGGTGCTAAAAGCGAAGCTCGGTATTCGAAGCCGAGACGACTTTCTGCATTGGATCGACAATCAGAGTGTTTGGTACGGCGTCGTGCAGAATATTTCAAATGGCAGTAAGCATTTTATTCGCGCCAGTGCTGAAGGCACGGTCAAAGTGCAGGGTTGGGGAATGGGAGGATACGGGCAGGGACCGTTTGGACAGTCCTATTTGGCGATAAAGGTAAGTGAGATCGAACCGCAGAACTTGCCTGTGTCTCAGCTCCTTGAGGTGGTCATTCGGTTTTGGCGCGACTTCTTTAGCGCGCATAGTCCTTACAGCTCGGACATGCCGGTCGGGAAAACGACACTATCTACGCCTTGAGATTCTAACGCCGCAAAGTCACGATCTGGAGTCATTCGCTGACTAATAAGGAAACACTAAAATCCATCCAGCTTCCTACGATCCGAATTGGTATTGTTCCATAACATCGGATGGGCGAATCCGATCTGTTGCAACCAAGTTGAGATGTCACGATTTGTGCAAAGTAGAAATGTCACAGGGCGGCCTGTCAGGGGACAGGAGACGGCGCCGCGCAGACCATCGTATCGGAGCGGCGCCGTCGTCGGCGGGAGGATTTTGGGGCTGAGTTGCTGGCTTCGTTCATCCGCAAGGTCCGGTTCTTCATAAGCCCGGATTTCTGGCTTGATCGGCGCGGGCCCTTCGGAACAGTGTTGAAGCGAGGTTGACTGTCTTGCCGCTCCTTGATCCAGGCAAGAATCTCGCCGAGGCGCTTGTTCTCGACAATCGCGGCATGACTGACCCGCTGCAGCTTGTCGAAGGCTGTGTGGGGCAACGATCTGCCTTTCCAGCGAACCTCGAGTCGTCCATCCGGAAAGTCATAGATCTCAACCATCTTGCCGCGCAGCCGAACTGCCAGACCTTGGGATGCAAGCGTCAGCTTCATTTGATTGTAGTTCACCACTAGCTGATGCGAGACCTTGCGTTGCTCACGCCAGCACAGGATCTGATCGAGATCCTGCCGTGGATCGAGCAGACGATGGAGATCTTTGTCATGCGCGGGGGGCTTGGCAAAACGAGTGTTGTAGTGAGCGACGAAGCCGGGCAGGAAGGCGTTTGCCGCCTCGATCGTCCTGATGCCGGCGAGCCGCAACTCCTTCACCAGGCGATCCTGCAGCGTATGATGTGCGCGTTCGACGCGCCCCTTTGCCTGACTGGTATTGGCGCAGAGAATCTCGATGTTGAGCTCCGATAGGGCCCGTCCAAACTGCGTCATTCCGTTGCCGCCGACCGCGTTCTCGTTCGACACCCGAAAGATGGAATGCTTGTCGGAGTAGAAGGCGACCGGCTTGCCGTGTCGACCAAGATAAGCCTTCAGCGCCTCGAAATACGCAAAAGTGCTCTCCGAGGCGACAAAGCGCAGCTCCATCAGGCGGCTTGTGGCGTCATCGACGAATACCAGCAGCGTACAGGAAGCCGCGCGATCCTCGAACCAGCGATGCTCCGAGCCGTCGATCTGAATCAACTCGCCAACATGCTCGCGGCGATATCGAGGCTGCTGAATCCGCTTGCGCTCGGCTCGCGATACCCAGATTGTCATTCGGCCTGCAATATTGACCCCCTAAGCGGGGGGATCGGCGTCCAAAATTGACCCCCTACAGATTGGTCTGTTGCGCTGCCTGCTTTGGAACGAAGCAGGTGGTGGGGGATGCTGATCGTGGAGACGATTGCCCGGATCCGGCGCGAGCACTTCATCAAGGGCAAGACGATCAAGGAGATCGCCCGTGACCTGAAGGTGTCGCGGAACACGGTTCGGAAGGTGCTGAGGTCGGGAGAGACCTCCTTCGAGTACGAGCGGCAGGTGCAGCCGCGGCCAAAGCTGGGACGATGGGCAGTAGAGCTTGACGGATTGCTGGCGGCGAACGCGGCTAAATCGGCTCGTGAACAGCTGACGTTGATCCGGATCTTCGAAGAGCTGCGCGGCCGCGGCTATGACGGCGGTTACGATGCGGTGCGGCGTTACGCCAGGCGGTGGAGCAAAGAACGCGGGCAATCGACTGCGGCCGCTTATGTCCCGCTGAGCTTTGCCCCAGGCGAAGCCTACCAGTTCGACTGGAGCCACGAGGTGGTCTTGTTGAGCGGCACCACGGTGATGGTGAAGGCCGCCCATGTCCGGCTCTGTCACAGCCGCATGCTGTTCGTGCGGGCCTATCCGCGGGAGACGCAAGAGATGGTGTTCGACGCCCACGACCGGGCGTTCGCCCTGTTCAAAGGCACCTGCACCCGCGGCATCTACGACAACATGAAGACCGCCGTAGAGACGATCTTCGTCGGTAAAGGGCGTCTCTACAATCGCCGCTTCCTGCAGATGTGCAGCCACTATCTGGTCGATCCGGTCGCCTGCACGCCAGCGTCGGGCTGGGAGAAGGGGCAGGTCGAGAACCAGGTCGGGCTGGTTCGCGAACGCTTCTTCACGCCGCGGCTGCGGTTCAAAAACCTGGACGAGCTAAACGCCTGGCTGCTGGATAAGTGCATCGCCTACGCCAAGGCTCATCGCCATCCGGAGCTGGTCGATCAGACGATCTGGGAAGTGTTCGAAGCCGAACGCCCCAAACTCGTTCCCTATGCCGGCCGCTTCGACGGCTTCCATGCTGTGACGGCATCGGTCTCGAAGACCTGCCTGGTGCGCTTCGACAACAACAAGTACTCGGTCGCAGCCAGCGCAGTCGGACGACCGGTCGAGGTTCAAGCCTATGCCGATCGCATCGTGATCCGTCAGGATGGACGCATCGTTGCCGAGCATCCGCGATCCTTTGGCCGCGGCGATACCGTCTACGACCCCTGGCATTATGTGCCGGTGCTCGCCCGCAAACCCGGCGCCTTGCGCAACGGTGCTCCCTTCAAAGACTGGGTGCTGCCGGCCGCGATCGAGCGGATCCGGCGCAAGCTTGCCAGCACCGACGATGGCAATCGGCAGATGGTCGACATCCTCAACGCGGTGCTGACTGACGGTCTGCCCGCGGTGGAAGCGGCCTGTGCCGAAGCGCTCAGTCACGGCGTCCATTCCGCCGATGTCGTGCTCAACATCCTGGCCCGTCAACGTGAACCCGCTCCACCGGCCAACATCATGACGCCGGCCGCACTGACGCTCCGTCATGCACCGATCGCCGATTGTGCCCGCTACGACAACCTCCGGAGGACCATCTGATGGAACGAACCCAAATCTTCGACCTCATGGGCGAACTCAAGCTCTACGGCATGAAGGCTGCCTTCGACGAGATCATGGCAACTGCCGTCAAGCGCCAGCACGAACCTCAGCGCATTGTCGGCGACCTGCTCAACGCCGAGATCAACGAGAAGCAAGCCAGGTCGATCAAATACCAGCTCACCATTGCCAAGCTGCCGCTTGCCAAGGACATCGCCGACTTCCAGTTCGACGGCACGCCGATCAATCAGACTCTCGTCAATGATCTCGCTGGCGGCGGCTTCATCGCCCAACAACGCAACGTCGTGCTGGTTGGTGGCACCGGCACAGGCAAAACCCACCTGGCCATTGCCATCGCCAGAAGCTGCATCCGATCCGGTGCCCGCGGCCGCTTCTTCAACGTCGTCGACCTCGTCAATCGCCTCGAGACCGAGACCCGCAACGGACGGCAAGGACGGCTCGCCGAGCATCTGACCCGGATGGACTTCATCGTGCTGGATGAACTCGGCTATTTGCCCTTCGCCCAGTCCGGTGGCCAGCTTCTCTTCCACCTCGTCAGCCGGCTCTATGAGCGCGCCTCCGTCATCGTGACCACCAATCTCGCCTTCGGAGAATGGCCGAGCGTGTTCGGCGACGCCAAGATGACCACCGCGCTGCTCGACCGATTGACCCATCACTGCGACATTGTCGAGACCGGCAACGATAGCTGGCGGTTCAAAAGCCGAGACGACGATCACGCCACCCGCGCTCGTCTCGCCTCCGCTATCCCGGCCAGCTCCGACGAGACGAGCGCTACCAGCAAAGCTCGCCGCTCAAAGGGGTCACAATTGGACGCCGATGAGGGGTCAAATTTGCAAGCCGATTGACACCCAGATTCCTGCCTGCCGCATCCAGTTACGCAGCGTCTCCCGCGAGACCTTGAGATCATGACGCTCCTCTAACTTCTCGGCCGCGAATGTCGGTCCGAAGTCGGGGTAGAGCTGGCGGACCAGAGTGATCGCGTGATCCCGCACTTCGTCGGACAACCGGTTGTTCGAGGGGCGGCCACGACGCTGGTTGGCGATCGCTAAAGCACCGCCTTCGCGATATCTGCTCAACAGCCGATACGTCTGCCGCGGTGTTACGCTCATCAAGCCGGCCGCAGCGAGGACGGTCAGTCGATCGCCATCCAGCCGTGCCAGAATATCAAGACGGTTCAGCTCGCGCTTGCTCATCAACACTATGCCCATCGAAATGACAGCCTCCCAAATCCCCAAAGGGACCAGAAACTGACATTTGAACTTTGCTCAGCGCTGACATTTTAGCTTTGCTGCTACACGATCAGAGCCCCAGCGCACGACACTGCCCGGACCAGGTCAGGGGCAGGGTCTTTGGAATCCGCGCCAGCGTGAGTGTCGGCGGCTGCTCGCCGGTCAGAATTGCTTCGGTAATCGAAGGCGCCAGGAACGCATAGCGCAGCTCTTGCCGGACGACCTTTGGATGGAGTTTGACCGACGCTGCAAGCGCTTCGACGCTGTCAAACTTACCAGCCCGTAGATCCCGCAACCACGCATGAGCGCGCACGATCGCCTGCACAAGTTTTGGATCTGGCTGACCGATGTTGGCTGAGGGCGGCGCAAGCGCGGGAGCGTTTTTTACCGGAGCTTTCCATGAGATATCGATCGTGCCTGCATCTTGTGGCTGCAGTCGGATCGTGAGCTTCTTAGGATAAACGACGACTTCGGCGATAGAAGACATGACATGGCTTCTGATTTGATCGTCAGGTGTCTGTGCGCCGAGTGTGAAGCGCTCCCGGATTGCGTTGATAACAAGGCTTTCGACGAGTTGTGCCGGAATGCGGGCGACCGAGCCGGCTTGAGCCTTTCTGCCGCACATAAGAGCGCGGGAAATGTAGAACCGGTAGCGAATGCCGTTTTTGACCGTAAAACTTGGACTCATCCGGTTGCCACGATCATCGAGAATTTTGCCGGCGAGCAGAGCTCCGCTGACTGATTGCCGGGTTCGGGTGGTTACGCGGTTCTCAGCGAGCAGCGCCTGCACCTGATCGAAGGTTTTCTGATCGAGGATTGGCTTATGCTCGGCGGGATACCATTTGCCGCCATGATGCACTTCGCCAAGATAAACACGATTCTTCAGGACATGGGCGAGGGGACCGTAGGTGAACGGGATGCCGCCGCGATATTTTGGTACTTTTGTGTCTCGCCGTTTGGTGACGATGCTGCGGCGGTCCAGGTCCTGCACCAGCAGGCTGAAGGATTTCAGAGCGAGATACTGACTGAAGATGGTGCGGACGGTCTCGGCTTCCTTTGGATCGATAACGAGCTTCTTGTCCTTGGCCATATAGCCGAGTGGAACAGTGCCACCGGTCCATTTGCCCTTGCGCCGAGAGGCGGCGACTTTGTCGCGGACGCGTTCGGAAGCTAGCTCCCGCTCGAACTGTGCGAACGACAGCAGGACATTCAAGGTCAGCCGTCCCATAGACGAGGTGGTGTTGAACTGCTGGGTCACCGCGACGAATGAGATGGATTTGCGGTCGAAAGTCTCGACAAGTTTGGCGAAGTCGGCGAGGGATCGGGTTAGACGGTCAATCTTGTAGACCACGATCACATCGATCAGCCCGGACTCGATGTCCGCGAGAAGCTGCTTCAAGGCAGGACGGTCGAGGTTGCCACCGGAGAAGGCCGGATCGTCATAAGGCTGCGGCAGCACGCGCCAGCCTTGCGAGGCCTGACTCTTGATATACGCTTCGCAAGCCTCTCGCTGGGCATCGAGGGAGTTGAACTCCAGCTCAAGTCCATGTTCGGTGGATTTGCGGGTGTAGATGGCGCAGCGAACCGGTTTGACGTTATTTGCGGCCACAGCGGCCTCCCTTCGAGACGGCTTTCGACGCGATCACTTTGGGGGCCTCTCTCGTCGTCCTGCGTTGTCCAAAGAACTTCGGGCCGTTCCACCGCGTACCCGTGATCTGGTTGGCGATCTCCGACAGGCTGGTGAAGACCTCGCCTTGGTAGGCAAAGCCCTTGGCTAACACCGTCACCTTATGCGCTTGTTCGTTCCAAACCCGGACCAGCTCCGAACCGGGCTTGATCCGTTGCGGCACCTCAAGGCGGCCTGTCTTTCCTGAAGCCATCGATCGTACGAGTTGTCCGAGCAGCTTGTTCGCCTCTCGAGTCAGGCCGCCATAGGTTTTCTCTTGAATCTGCTGGGCAATACTTCGTCGCAGCAGGTCCGGTCCGAAGGCGGGTGGTGGATCGGATCGGAATAGCTCCCGATATCTGATCCGCAAGTTGACGATAGGCATGGGGCCGAGCTGGTCAAGCTCGGCCTCCACCGTCAGATTGGTGCGTCGCCGGCCCGCACGGGTACGGACGTTCATCGCTTCGATCCTGCAGGCTTGCCGATGCGGTAGCGGCGCTCCCCATCAACCCGCTCCGAGATCAGAGTGAGCTTCAGTTTTTTGCGGACGACTCCGGCAAAGAACCCACGAACCGAATGCGGTTGCCAGCCAGTTGCCTCCATGATGACAGCGATGGTGGTGCCGCCAGGCTGACGTAGCATGGTCAGTACCGTGGCCTGCTTGGAGGATGGATTAGTTGGAGTGGAGATCGCTCGGTCGTTGAAAGTGGTAGGCGTTACCGTTTTGGTAGTCGTAGCCGAGTTGCCTTCTCTATTTTTTGTGATCGCACCCTTTGCCGCGGGCAGGCTTTTTGCCACCGACATTACTGGTTTCTTCGGGGGGCCACTTTTGTTCGTGGTCTGCTGCGGATTCTTTGTGGTGGCTACTTTAAGCGCCTCTGTTGATGCTTTCGCTTTCAGCGTTCGTGATGTCGATCTGGCCATCTGACCCTCCTTGCGTGAAGTGACCGCACTATGTGCTGCCACTGCCGCAAGGCCGTCCTCGGCAAATGCCGGGCGGCGAGAGGAAGCCGGACTGACGCGCCCTATTGGGGATCTGGAAGCAAAGTAATCCTGACCTTGAGTGCCGCGCGGAAGAGATAAAGGATCTCGTTGGTAGGTCCTTCGACATCCATCAGAAGGCGTAAAGCCTTCTCCGCCTGACCACGTTGCGCCAACCGGTCAGCCGCTTCCGCGACTATGGTGGCCTTCTCGGCACAGCTACGAACGTGGCTAATCAGGGCGCAGATGACGGTGCTGCTGGCCTTCTTTGTACTGTTGGATTTCTTGGGCATGGCACGCTCTCGTTTGATGCGTCCATGCATGCTCCACAAACCAATGAAGTCCAGTGGATTTGCAGCAATCTTATTGCTTCTTGCGACGGGAGCTTAGCGCGGCTTTCCGGCCAGCAGGAAGCGGTTTGGGGCGAGGGGCGCCTTTCGGGATTTTGGCGAAAAACTCCGACATATCTGCTTTCAGGACCTTGGCCAGTCGATCCAGCAGGTCAATGGTGGGGTTCTGCCTCTCGCGCTCGAGGCTGCCCACATAGGCCCGGTCCGCCCCGGCCTCATCCGCCAGCGCATCTTGGGAAAGGCCCCGCTCAACACGGATTCTTCGCAGATTCCAAGCCAGGAGCGCACGAGCTTTCATGCGCCAAGACGGCCATTACAGAGGCTATTAAACCACTGGATATAGCCATGGTATTAAGCTAACAGTTCCGCGTCATATGGAGGGATCGATGATCGTAAATCCAATTGCTTTGGGGGTTGCCGTATTTTTTGCGATTGTAACGCTAGCGCCGAAACGGCCTGGCTTCGGTGAAAGTGCGAAGGACTATCTTGCGGTGATGGCGGGAGCCATCATCACCGCAGTCTTCAGCATTTTTGCATTTTCGCCGGTCTAAAACCGAGGATTATTTCGCGATATGCGCTTGAAGTGCTTGCGGTAATCATTTGGGCTTTTTGATCATCTCGGAATACAACTTAGCGAGCTCATCTAAGCTCATGTTCGTGGTATCCGCATGTTTCGATGGCGCATTGCTGAAAGCCGCGCCGATGTAGTCAACGAAGAACAGGAAAGCTTTTTGATCGCCCTTCATCGCCTTTGCCGCCATCTGTCTGATCATGATCTCGTGGGGAAACAGATAGCGGACCTTTCCACCTTCCTTCACCGGGAATTTCTTCTTCAGAAATTCGCCCATGAATGCTTCCAAGTTCGGCGATCCTTTGGGCCTTCCGCGTGGGTTGCCGCTTTGTCCGGGTTTAAATTGAGTATGTACGGGAGGGCGCCCCTTTCCGACGGTGTAATCTCGCTTTTTAGGCCTTGATCGACTCTTCTTCATGGCTTCCGACTCCGCGACTTCTTCTCTGGTTTGAGGTTCGCTGAACTAAGGCGTATGTCGGACAATTCCCCAAAACTCTGCCCTGTTGCCCCTAAGATGGCGTCTTTACCGGTTGCATTCTGCCAACGGCGAACCGCGACGTCGGCATATTGGGGATCTATCTCGATGCAGTAGGCACGACGGCCGATTTGCTCTGCAGCCATAATGGTGCTGCCAGACCCCGCAAAAGCATCAAGAACAACCGCGCCACGTCGCGAACAATCCCGCATGGCATCGATAATCATTGCCACTGGCTTGACTGTGGGATGCATGTTGAGTTCATCCATTCGTTCAGCCTTGAACGAGTTAGCTCCCGGATAACTCCAAACATTGCTACGAGTGCGACCGTGCTGGCCGAGCTGGAAAGTATTTAGGTGTGGAACTTTGCCACGCTTGTACACAAAGACTAGCTCGTGTTGGCTACGATAAAAGCTACCTTGGCCGGGAGTTGTCTTTGTCCAGACGCATATATTCTTCAGCTCATCGAAGGCAGTTGATCCGGCCTTAAGCAGTTCCCCGACGTGGCGCCAGTCCATGCAAACATACGAGATTCCGCCATCCGCCGTATAACGCGCGCACAAACTCAGCGCGCTGGCGAGGAAGCTCGTGAATTCTTCCGAGCTCATCTCCCCCGATGCCTCCGCGAATTCTCGATGCTTGATGCGGCCTCGACCTCCAACATGTCCGTCGATCTTCACGTTGTAAGGGGGGTCGTGAAACGCCATCTCCGCAAACTCAGATTGCATAAGATCGGCGTAAGTCTGTTCAGATCGAGCGTCACCTACGATTAAGCGGTGGTTTCCGAGGACAAATAGATCGCCAAGTTGCGTTGTAACCGGGCCGCCTGTTGTTGAGATTTTGTCTTCTGCCTGGGTGGGAGGGTCGCTGAGCTCGTTCATCAAGGTGTCAATTTCCCCTGGCTCGAACCCTGTAATGCTTAAATCGAGATCCAGCTCGGGGAGGACGATGTGCAGTTCGCTAAGTTCGACCGCCAAGATCTCTCGATCCCAACCCGCATTCTGCGCAACTTTGTTGTCGGCTAGTCGGTAGGCGCGTAACTCGGACTCCGAAAGATGCTTTATTCGGACGACGGGGAAATAGTTCAATCCTATTAGTTTCGCAGCTTCCAAACGGCCATGTCCGGCAATAATCTCGCCGGCGTCATCCGCGATTATTGGATTGGTCAATCCAAATCGCTTCATCGAGTTGGCAATCTGCTGGACCTGCGCTTTGGAATGGGTCCGCGCGTTGCGCGGCGAGGGCTTAAGTTGACGTAGCGACGCCATCTCCACTTTCCATGGCAGATCTTCCGCTGTCTTTGTTTTTGCCATCTCGCACTCCAGGTCGGCCGTTGCGTTCTGCGAACTTAGGGCGAACATAGGAGCGTCGCTTGGAATTATGAAATTCTGCGAGAAGCGCACAGATCAGGGCAAATTTGCTTCAGCGAAGCGCATCTAATTTAAGCGTGTAGCGATTTTCTTGATTTGAAAACTTGAAAGGTTTTCAAGAAATCAAGTTTGATTTATGTGTTTGAAAAAATGAGCAGTCTTTGATTGCTTGATTGCGTCATTTGATTGTTTGCTTTTTCAAGATGAAATCAAACGTTGGAGCAAATTTTCTCCACGTCGCTCCGACAGTTTCTTTGAAGGCTGAAGAAATGGTGTTACGGGAGCGTATTTATCGGCGAGATTTCCACAGTTTTAATTTCAAGACAGCCAGCGCGGGCATGATGCGGATTCGCGTAATGACGCGTTATGGAATGAACTGGTCCGAGGCTTTTTCACGTTGGTATCGACGCCCTCGTAATATCCGAACGCTAACCGAGAAATCGCTCACGTGGCTCAGTAGACATAATGCATTTGTCTGCCGAAGGTTCGAATGATCGTCGATGAATGCTGTCTGCCTAAAGATACCAGTCTTACTTATCACATCGAACGATTTTGGTTGTAGCGGTGCTGACGAAGATACGGCGGGCCTGGCGTTCGTAGAGACCAGACCTCCGTCGGCAAGCTTCTACCGCCCGCTGGCGCCGTTCGGGGCTTACAAGGTTCCCGAGGTACTGTGAGCACCTCCTTCTCAAGCGACAGATCGTCAACGAGACGCTTGAGACGGCCTTCTCCCGCTTAAGCACAAGCGTTTTACCCATCTGGATGAAACCGCTGGCCAGGAATCTTGCGAGGAGGCCGGCATCGATGTGAAGCCGGGCCGCCGCTAGACGGCCGCGGCTCCAGCATTCCATTCAAATTTTCGATGATTGAGAAATGGAATGATTGGAGCATCACCATTTCTCGCCAAAAGGGCGGATCTCGTAGTTGAAAGACCATGTTGATCGAGATTGATGGGAAATATGCCAGATCTCTTCCGCGATATCTTTGGGATGCGCGAAAAAATCGTCTGGCTTGTCCTTGAATAGCTTGCGCGCCCACGGCACGCTGATGACTGCATCGATCGTGACATATGAAACGTGGATGCCCTTCGGTCCGCAATGCCTTGCGATAGATTCCATCAAAATGCGTTGCGCCGCTTTTGAAGGAGCGAACGCCGAGTAATTCTCAACTCCGCGATAGGCCGAAGTGTTGCCGGTTGCGATGATGACGCCCTTTTGCTCTTTTATCATCGCAGGCGCGACAGCGCGGGCGAGGTAAAGCATGCCCATCGTATTAACTTTGAAGTTTGTCTCGAGAGCCACAGGGTCGACTTCGAGGAAGTTACCGATCGTTCCACCAACAGCGTTGTGTAAAGCAACTGTCGGCGCTCCGAAATCCCGGGTGATCTTGCCAACTGTCTCGTTAATCGCAGCTTCATCGGTCACATCACAGAGATAGGCCGACGAGTCAGGCAATTCCTCCTGAAGCGGCTTAATTCGCCGGTCCGTGCGTGCGACTAGTGCGACGTGATAATCCCCGGAGAAGCGTCGTGCCAGTGCGCTGCCGGTGCCCGGGCCCACGCCTGTGATGATGCAAACTGGTTTCGTCATGGTTACCCCTGAACTTTGAGTTGGGTTTCGACAGCCTGTGCCTTGGCTGCGGCTTCAGCAAACATAAGCCGATCGTTATGGAAGAGGAGTTGCTCTCTTACGCGAAACGCAGGCACGCCAAGCAGACCTTCTTCTTCGACGGCCTTATTGGGAGCCTCCAGCACCTTGATCGGCATGTAGACGATCGTTGCTTGTGTATCCGCTGCGAGCTTTTTCAAACTTGACTGAGCGCGGTAGCTGCGGGGACTCCCGAAGTCGAAATGGCATTCAATACCCTTACTCATCTGTGGCCCTTGCGTTGAGGGGTGCTTATCGTGACAGATTTCCGTCCAAAATCCGAACGTCGACTGCCAATATACCTTTGATTTTTAAAGTAAAAGTTTCATCTCTTCCCCAATCTAAGAAAGATATTGACTGGACAGTAAGTTAATATAGGTTATCTCGAAGTTGCGATCAACTGAACAATCGGTGGTACGGGCTTTGTGATGATTACGATGGATGTCTCGGGCGGATCCTCGAAAATAGTTGGCCTGATGGCCAATATGGTCGAGCGGAGAGCTAACATGGCTCACCTTGCGCCGGGGCATACGAAGGCTTTGCTTCGCGACCTGCCTGCTAATAGTTTCGGTCGCATGAAACAGCGCAAAAAACGACTCACCAATTCCCAACATCGCGAATTAAGCATGTCCGCAGTGCTATCTGCTGCCGAGTTTCTCTTCGTTACTCAAGGTTACAGCGGCACGACGACGGAAAAGATCGGCGAACTCGCAGGTCTGACGAAGGGCAGCGTGTATTTTTACTACGGCACCAAGGAGGGAGTTCTTCTTGAGTTGCTAAAGAGGGTACGTGCCAACGTTCTGGTGCCATGCGTCCAAGTTCTGCGAAAAAGCGAACACTCTCCAGTCGAACGCATGACAAGTTTTCTGGAAATGACCGGCCGGATTGCTCTTGAGCATCCCGGATCGATGTTGGTGCCCATCGTCGTTTCAATTGAGTTCGCCGGGGCAGACTCCGAAGCCGGACGCAGGGTAAGGGCTGGTTATAATCGTCTGGCGGAAGAAGTTCGACGTGTTCTTGAACTCGGGCAGGGAACTGGGGTGTTTCGTTCGGACTTGAGCAGCGGCGATATGGCAAGGCTGCTGATTTCAATCTGTGACGGCATGATGCTCGAATGTGTTCGGCAAAATCTGCGTATTGACGTTCATCGTCTCGTTCGCGCGATGCGAGCCGTCATACTGTCAGGTCTCCAAGGCGCGCTGGTTTCCCCTCAGGACCTCGAAGTCGAGGAAGGTCCTTCCGTCCTCGACGTGCTGAGTGGAAACCTTCAGGGATCTTAGATCAGAACTGCAATTGTTGCGACGGAGATTGACCATGGCTCAAACGGCGTTAGCGCACAATATGATGGAAGAGGCAAATGAAATCGCCTTGCAAACGCGAGTGAAAGCTGGCGGCACATTGGAAGACATTAGCGAGATGACGCCTCGCTACCGCGATGTGCTCGTCGCCACCATGCGGATCGCTGCTGATCTAGAAATCATGACACTGCCGCTCGACTACGATGCCATCGCTTTCGCGCCATCCATCAATGACCGTATCGCCGTTACGTCGGCGCTTCAGGATGAAATGGGCCACGCCCAGGTCATGTTTCGTATGCTTGAGGACTTCGGATTCGATGCCTCTCACGAGCTGTTTGAGCGCGACCCAAAAAATTTCAAAACGTTCTTTCTCTTGGAGTTCGGCAACCTGAGTCCCATCGACGTGGGATTGGGTCATCTTGTCGGCGATCAGGCCGGATACATCACAACAGTCGATCTCGAGGCCAACTGCTCGTTTGGGCCGTACAGCCGTTCGCTGCGGAAGGTGAATTTCGAAGAAAATTTTCACGTCAAGCGCGGTGAATACATGATCCGCCACTACATGAAGCAGGGTCCTGAGATCAGGCAGCGCGTGCAGGAGCGCATGGATTTCTGGTTCCCACTCGGCGCCGAGTGGTTTGGCGCAACAGACGACGTCAAGTCCCGCACTGATCAGTTGCACTACCGCATCCGCGGTAGCAGCAACGATCAACTTAGGCAGGTATGGCTCAAGCGCATCGTTCCGTTCTGTGAAGAGATTGGTCTTAAAGTGCCTGCGCATTTTGATGGCGAGAAGGGCATTTATGTTCTCGATTACCAGATGCCCATTCTGCTCGACCTGGACACGATGAAGTGGGATTTCCGCACGGTTTCATGGCCCGAGAAGCTTGCCCAGTGGAAGAAGGGCGGCCCGCTTAAGCTGCCGGGTCTCAGCCGAATGCAGACCGAGCTGTGGGGACAAGACCTGTGGTGACCGAGGAGGGCGTTCGGGAGGCGCTTCTGGCGGTGAACGATCCGCACATCCCGGTCAGTATCGAAGGCATGGGGATGCTCCGCGGGATCCGGATATCGGACTCCGGGGTGGTTGATGTCGAACTCGCGATTCCATGCTTAGCCTGCCCTGGCGTGTCGATGTTGAAACAAGCGATCGAGGACGCGGTCGGCTGCCTGGATGGGGTGACCATGGTTGTCGTTCACGAAGGTTGGCATCACGACTGGACGACTCAATCCATTGAGCCCGAAGCGCAACAGTTGATGCGTCGCTTCGGTATCCAGCTTTAGGGGAAAATAAAAATGAAAAAAGTGATCGACAGAAGTGTCGAGCTGGGAGGGGATAAGCCAGAGTTTTACGAAGTATTTGCGCGTCAGAACTCGGCAGAACCGCTTACCCACATAGGTTCGGTCGAAGCGCCGAACGTGGAATTGGCAGAAGCGCGTGCCTGGTTCGTTTACGACCAGCATACCTGGCGAGAGATGTGCATCGTGCCGTTGTCAGCAATTATTTCGATCACGGAACGTGGCACCAAGTCGAAGGTGAAGGTGGTATGATGGCGAACGCGAATACAATTGAAGGCCTCACTGAGCTCGATCTGTCTTTGCGGGACGAGTTGTACTGCATCGCCGATGCCAAGCTGGTGCTCGCAGGCTGGTATATGCTGGTGCTGCGGAATGGCCGCTCTATCGCTGACTTTACCTCCATTTGCGCCATGATGCAGGGGCAATACGGACATGCTCGTGCAATTTATCAGCACATAGGCCAGTTCGGCGTCACGCGCGAAGAAGTGGAATGGACTCGCGGAGCTAAGGACATTCGGTCACCCAAGATGCTCGATCGTCCACCGCAGTCATGGTCGGATTTTATCGCAGCCATTTTTATGGCTGAACAGGCGATCTCCACTCAATTGGCTGCCTTCAAGTCGATCGAAACCGACAAGATCCTCGCTCGGCTTGCAGCTAAAATCCTCAAGGAATCGAGGTTCCATCTCAGTTATTCAATCGGCTGGATCAAGGCGCTCCGCAAAGATCCAGCCTCTACTATTGATGAAGATGCGCGGCGCCGGCTCGTCGAAACGTTGAACTGGTGGGGCAATGCCGATCAGCCGGATATGCTTTTCTCGAACGGTTTCCGAGGTTCCTCGGATGCCGATATCCGCGAGCGGTTTCTTGAACTCGTTCGTGAGACCTTCGATATCCCGGATGAAATCGCGCACCGGGCGAAGACCGGCCTTAAGTCATGGCAGCGGTCGATCCGTCGCGATGGCGCGCCGGGAATACCCGAAGCCCTATTTCAGAAGATCAGTTTCAAGAATCACGAGTTGGCACTTCCGTGAGTTGGAACGGTCCGGAATTCGAACTACCGCTCGATATCAGCAATGTCACTTGCCCGCACTGTTACAGCAGTGAGGTGCTGCTCGAGTCGCCGTTCGGCGGCAGCGTGTCAGATGTTTTGTTTCGATGCCGGCGCTGCAGGTCGTTCTTTCATTGGGTCAAGTGGCAGCCGGAGCCGCCATCGTCTTGAAATGCCGGAAAATTGTAAGAGCAGCACAAGCTGTCGTGAGAAAAACTTTAGGGGAGGTTGTGGTGCTCGATCGAGTTCGTTCCGTATCCGATATTCTTCGTTCGACGGCGCGCACGATGCCGAAGAAGATCGCGATCGTCGATGAGGCGGGATCGCTGACATATGCCGCCTTCGACGCGGATGTCGATAGCTTTGCGCGCGCGCTTCGGAAAAACGGTGTGGTGCACGGTGACAGGGTTGCTTATCTCCTGTGGAATCAGCGCGAACTCCTGATTTCCTATTTCGCCATTGCAAGGGTGGGTGCGCTTACCGTCTCGCTGAACTACCGCCTGACGCCCGAGGAGCTTGCATATCAGCTCACGGCCGCAGGATGCAAAGTTATGGTGGCCGATGAGGCTCTCGTTGATTTGGCGTCCAAGGCGATTTCGCTATCGAATTTGCCGATTTTGCAGATTGTGGCCGGCGGAGGGGCGGGGGATGGTCCTTTGACCTTTGCCGCCGCGTTGCACGACAGTGTCGAAGACGATGCCGACTTTCCTGTCGTAAGTCCGGACGCCGATAGCGGAATCTGGTTCACCTCAGGGACTACAGGCCGTCCGAAGGGTGCGGTGGTCAAACATCGCTCGGCGGTCGCCGCGGCGACCTTGACCATGGCCGTCAGCGCTTATCCTGAGAACGTCAGGTTCCTCACGGTTGCTCCTCTTTTCCATCGCGGAGCGATAGAGAATTTCGCGCTGAGTATCGTCCTCTGCGGCGGTACGCAATACATGTTCAAACGCTTCAGTCCGGCGCTCACGCTGGAGTATCTCGCCAAGTATGACATTCAAGTCGCGTTTATTGTTCCCACAATGGCATGGCAATTTCTCAGCGAGCCGACCGCGCAGAACCTGACTTTCCCTCATTTGACGCACTGGATGTCAGCTTCGGCGCCGTTGCCCCCTGTTCTTGCTGAACGCATTCACAAGCAGTTCAAACTGCCCAACGGTGTAACCAATGCCTACGGAATTACCGAAATGCTGTTTGTTTCGAGCCGCCCGCCATCCATGATGACAAAAAAGGTTGAATCGGTGGGACTTCCGATACCGCTCACGCAAGTCATCATCTATGACGATCGCCGAGGTATTTTGCCGAACGGCGAAATCGGAGAAATTCTGATCAGCGGTCCGACCTCGTTTGCTTACTATCTCAACAACGAGCAGGCCACTCGCGACGCGATCATCGATTTAAATGGAACGTCGTGGTACCGAAGCGGCGATCTCGGGGTGCTCGACGAGGACGGATATCTTACCATCAAGGACCGCAAGAAAGACATGATCATTTCCGGCGGCGAGAATATCTATTGCGCCGAGGTCGAACAGGTTTTGAGTGAAAGTCCCGCGATCCGAGAAGTCGCCGTCGTCGGCATGCCGGATGAAAAATGGGGCGAGATCGTTGTAGCTGCCATCGTCACCAGCTCCGATGAAGAATTTGATCTCGATACAATCGCAAGAAATTGCGCCACGCTGGCGAGTTACAAGCGGCCCCGCGAAATTGTAATTCTTGAGCAGTTACCGCGAAATTCCTTTGGCAAGGTTGTCAAAGACAAGCTCCGGACAATTGTGCGCGAGAAACTTGAAACGACCCGAAAACAACTCCGGGCATCGTAACCAAACTTAACTTCTGGCGAAAATGAATAACTGCACGCCACGCAGACTGGCGAGCAGAACCCTGATTTATGTTCAAACGGGAGAACAAAATGAGCATCTGGCGCAATACTAGAAAATATATAGCTATTTTGGCAGCTGCCTCCGCTTCCTTTCTATCTATCGGAACGAGCGGAACCCTTAGCGCTGAAATCGTGATCGGCAACACTTCTCCCTACAGCGGCCCGGCCTCGGGCTATGCAACGATCGGCAAAGCTCTCAGTGCTTACTTTGACATGCTCAATGCGCAGGGAGGCGTAGGCGGGCGCAAGATCAAGTTCATTAGTTATGATGACTCTTATAGTCCTCCTAAGACGGTGGAGCAGGTTCGCCGCCTAGTGGAAAGCGATCAAGTGGAGCTTGTGCTGGGACTTCTTGGAACTCCGCCAAACGCCTCTGTTCAGAAATATCTGAATGAAAAAAAGATTCCGCAACTGTTCTCGGTCGCAGCAAGCGGCAGGTTCAACAATCCCGGTAAGTATCCCTGGACCATAGGTTGGCTTCCGACCATCGTGCTTGAGGCTAAAATATTTGGCAAATACATCCTGGACACAAAGCCGAACGCCAAGATCGGCATACTCTACCAGAACGATGATTTGGGTCGCGATGCTTTAGAAGCGCTAAAGTCTGCGCTTGGGTCTCGGGCTGACCAGATGATTGTTTCAGTTCAAAAGTATGAAGTGGCCGATCCCACAATTGATTCACAGATTGTTTCGATGAAGTCTGCGGGTGTCGATGTCTTCTACAATGCGGCTACCACGAGATTTGCGGCTCAAGCTATTAAATCGGCTCACGCGGTTGGCTGGAAACCTCTTCATCTTATAACCTCGATTTCTTCAAGCATTAACACTGTTCTAAAGCCGGCCGGTGTCGATGCCTCAAAAGACATTATCTCTGCTTTCTATGTGAAAGAGCCGTCCGATCCGCAGTGGATCAAGGATCCGGCCATGCTTGAATACCGCAATTGGATGAAGACGTATTACTCCAGCGGCGATCCAGAAAATCTTTTCAATGCCATTGCCTACAGCGTCGGGCAATCGTTTCGCGCTGTTCTGGTCGCATGCGGGGACGATTTTTCCCGAACTAATATCATGGCTAAGGCGTCGTCCCTCAATGACGTCGAATTGCCAATGCTTTTGCCGGGCATAAAGCTCAAAACTTCCAAGACCGACTATTTTCCGATCCAGCAATTGCAGCTAGGTCGATTTGATGGAGAAAAGTGGGCCCTGTTCGGGGGGGTCCTCCAGGATGAGACTGAGGACGTTTCTAACAGGGAATGATGCTGGCAGTCGGCCTGGGGCTCGGCACACATCTCGATGTCGAGCCTTCCAGCCGCGCTCAAGGAGCGCAACAATCTCGCCGCCTGACACGCTTCCAACGCCAAGTACGGGATCCTCTATTAACAGCCTTCAAGTCAATTGTTAGAGATGATTTCGACGCTAGGGCTATTGCTGTTCCTTTCGAAATTGCCGACCACGACGGTGGACTCGCAGATTGTAAATTTGAAGAGGTCGGGGCTTCGGCTACTGCGAGGAGCTGGGACGCCAAAGTTTGCAGCGCAGGCTATTCGTAAAGTTGACGAGCTTGGCTGGAAGCCGTCAATTACACTCAACGTCTTGTCGGGTTGGGCGAGCACGTCCCTGAAAACCTGCCGGTTTCGACAAGTCGGTCGGCTTGATAGTTGGCGCGAACATGACGGACGCGACTGGTACGCAATGGACCAACAATGGTGGGATGCAGAGCTATCCGGCTTTCGTCTACATGCAGGGCCCGATGTTGCTGATACCTTTGTAAAGAACGGATATCCGCAAGGAGTCCTTCTCAAGCGGCTTTTTCAACAGTTCGGGAGCGATCTGTCGCGGAGAGTATCGTCAGGCAAGCGAAAAACCTGAAAAACATGGGGCTACCAATGTTGCTGCCCGAGATCAGCATCAATGACCCGAAGAGCTTCAGTTGGCGCTAACCTGCCGCAAGTTAAGTCATCTCGATCCGGCCATGGAACGCCTTGCATCAGAGAAAATGGCGGCTTAACGAACCGTTCGCGGCCTCCTCTCACGCACGTGAGAGGCCGCGCTCTTTGGCATACCGGCAAAGGGCTGAAAGGTTTCCGTTTTCTCTAGTTTGTCTTATGAGGATTGATCAAGAATTTCTCGCCGGTCTTGTTGCGCGAAAAAACTTTCAAATTTTCGAGCATGAGGGCCTCTTGAAGCGAGATGGTCCGCGTATAGTGACTTGAAAATGTTGTTTTTAGCTCGGCCCTGACCCGGTCACGTAGTTTGGCAACGCCGCTTTGCCCGGTCTTGATAAGAAAATTGTCAAGCAGCCATCCGCCTACACCCCAAGTCATTCCGAAGCTGCGCCGGAGTTCGGTGGGGCCAAGGTCAAGCGCCCCATAAATATAAACCTGTTTGTAAACGGACGTTCCGTAGTTGCTGTATTCGTTTTTATCCTTGTTTGCAGCGAGTTCCATGCAGGTGAGTATTGTGCTGGCGAGTTTACCGCCGCCGATCGCATCGAATGCTAACGTCGCATTGGTGACGTAGATGGCATCAGTAAGCTCTTTAAAGAACGTCGGCGATGTTGAATCGCAAATATGTTTCGCGCCGATGGATTTGAGAAGGTTCGCTTGTTCCTGCGACCGAACAATGTTGACGAGTTCGATACCGTCTTTAATGCAGATTTTATTGAGCATTTGGCCGAGATTCGAGGCTGCGGCCGTATGAACTAATGCGACATGACCTTCGCTGCGCATGGTTTCGATCATTCCAAGTGCGGTGATCGGATTGACGAATGTGGACGCTCCATCAGCGGCAGTCGCATCGTCCGGAAGAAGGAAACAGTTGGCCACATTAATGGTGCGATACTGCGTGTACATCGCGCCGCCGTAAATTCCCACTTTCTTTCCTATCAACGCTTGTGCTTCGGAAGATGATCCGGCGTTGATTACAGTGCCGGCGCCTTCGTTGCCGACGAGCAGGGCGTTACCTACGCGAGGTGCTAAGGCCCTCATCGCCGCCGGAGGCACGGCGGCTTTTACGACTGGATCTTCCGCCGAGCCTTCCTCTGTCGCGGTCCTCAAATCGGCTGCACCCAACAAATTGCCGAGATCGGAGGGATTGATGGGAGTCGCTTCAATGCGCACGACTACCTCGTCCGGCGCAGGATCTACGACGCTTACTTGAACCAGGCGGAGTTCTAACTCGCCACTTGCTGTAATTAGCGATCGCAATTGTAGGCTTGTTTCTGGCTTCATGGTGCGAGTGACCTCTCAGTTGCTGGTAAAATTTGGTTTTGGAAGGAATATCTCTGGCTTGTGCAGACGGGTCAGTCGGCCATTCGCGAGATGCTTATGCTAGGCGTATGGGTCGCAGGCCTCCGCTTCAGAATTCTCTAAAGCCTTGATAATGTTGTGAAAATATTGAAATTTTCATAGTCTTTGACAACATACTGTATAGTCAGTAACAATCTGTCAAGCTCTACGTCCGCGCTCACGCGGCCGCGGTAAACGTGAATTTTGACTAGGCATGAAGATTGGAGATGGGAAGCCCTATGAAGGCATCTGAAATCATCAAGGACACCGGCACCGAAGAAGTTCTGTTCACGGTTCGCGACCGCGTGGCGACCATTACGCTAAACAATCCAGCAGCAAAGAACTCAATGTCCGACGCCATGGCGCCGACGCTGCGCAAGCTTTATCAAGAGTGCGGCGAAGATCCAGCGATCGGCGCCGTCATCATCACGGGCGCTGGTGGGATGTTCAGCGCGGGCGGCAACATCAAGGGCATGGGCCAGAACAATCCCGCACGCCAGGCACGCCCCATCGAAGACAAGATCGCCGAGTTGCAGGACAAGCAGAAAAAAACGACCGGCGCCATTATCGCCATGCGCAAGCCGACGATTGCCGCCCTTCCCGGCTTTGCAATCGGTGCCGGACTTGCAATTGCGCTGGCCTGCGACATCCGCATTGCCGCTCAATCCGCCTACGTCACGACTGGCTATCTGGCCATCGGCCTGAGCGGCGACTATGGCATCGCGTGGCTTCTGACGCGCGCGGTCGGAAACGCTCACGCCCGCGAATTGCTTATGCTGCCCCAAAAGGTCGATGCGAAACGCTGCGAAGCCATAGGTCTGTTCAACCGCGTCGTTCCGGACGACAAGTTGCAGGAAGAAGCGTTCGCGATGGCCAAAACCATGGCGAACGGGCCTTCTATCGCGTTGCGATACATAAAGGACAACCTGGACGACGCCGTCACCTGCGATTTCGATACCGCGCTCAATAATGAGGCAGCGCGCCTCAATTACTCCGCTACCAGCGCGGATCACAAAGAAGCGGTGCAGGCGTTCATGGAGAAGCGTAAGCCCGTGTTCACCGGCAACTAAAGCACGCGAAGCCAGCGCCAACGCGGGCTTCGTTCGCGCCGGCAATAGCCGGATTAGTTCGGAACGACGAAGCAAGCGAGTCATTCGGCAGTCTCTCAAAATCACTGGCACGGAAGGTTCTGTTGCGTAACGTCCGCGGGCGCGTCAGGCGTAATCGCCAATAACTGACAATGAAAGAGTATTTAGATGGGAAGCTCGAGGAAGGCATTTGATTTGACCGGCAAGACGGCTCTTGTCACGGGAGGTTCGCGCGGACTTGGACTTCAGATCGCCGAAGCTCTCGGCGAGAATGGCGCGAAGATTATTTTGTCATCGCGAAGAGCGGCGGATCTGGAGCAAGCCAAAATCCATCTTGCCGCTCTGGCGATAGATGCGGACTGGATCGCTGCCGATTGCTCGAAGGACGAGGATGTGTTGCGCCTGGCTCAAGAAGCGATCGCCAAACTGGGACGGGTCGATATTCTGATCAATAATGCTGGTGCGACATGGGGCGCGCTGACTGAAGATCACCCTATCGAGGCATGGGACAAGGTGATGAATCTCAATATTCGCTCGCTGTTTCTGCTCAGCCAGCAAATCGGCAAACGCTCCATGATCCCCAACCGCTACGGCCGCATAGTCAACCTCGCTTCGGTCGCAGGATTGCGTGGAAGTTCGGGCGCCATGCAGACGATTGCCTACAACACAAGCAAGGGTGCTGTAGTGAATTTTACCCGAGCGTTAGCAGGAAGCTGGGGCAGGCACGGCATCACCGTCAATTCGCTTGCTCCGGGATTCTTTCGTTCAAAAATGACGAACGGAATTCTGGAATCTGTTGGAATGGAAAAGCTGGTCGCAGGCGTCCCGCTCCAAAGAATTGGCGACGAAAATGATCTGAAAGGTGCAACTCTGCTGTTTGCAAGCGACGCCGGCAAGCACATTACCGGCCAAACGCTCGCCATCGACGGTGGTTTGACTGCGGTGATGTCAAGCTCCTGATCGAGCTTTGAAAGGTCCTCCGGATGACTCTTGAGCAGCTTCGTGTTTTCATAAGCGTCGCTGAAAACCAGCACGTCACGAAAGCTGCGAAGGCGCTCAACATGACTCAATCGGCCGCAAGCGTAGCGGTGAGCACTTTGGAAGAACGATACAAGGTGCGCTTGTTCGATCGAGTAGGTCGCGGCGTCGTGTTAACGCAAGAAGGCCGAGCATTTTTGAAGGAGGCCAGAGCGGTTGTTTCGCAAGCAGCATCTGCAAGGCAGACTTTGCATGATCTGGCGGGACTCAAGCGCGGATCGATGACCATTGCGGCCAGTCAGACGATAGCAAACTACTGGTTGCCAATACGTTTGCAGCGTTTCAGGGCTGAACACCCAGAGATCAACTTGCAGATCGCAATCGGAAACACACAGCAAGTTACTGAATTAGTTGAAGACGGGGATGCCGATCTCGGTTTTATTGAAGGTGTTATCGACCGCCCTGCGCTTGTTATTCAGGAGATAGAGGGCGATTCGCTCGTCGTCATCGTAGGCGCAAATCATCCGTGGGCCCAACGCGATGAAGTTAGCCCGCAATGCTTTATGGAAACTAGTTGGATACTTCGCGAAAAGGGTTCGGGCACGCGATCGATGTTTGAAACGGCGCTAAAAGGGTTCGGTCTTAATCCGCAGGATTTGACGATAGCCTTTGAAGTCCCCTCAAATGAGGCCATTCGCGCTTTGGTGGCCGCAGGAAATTCAGCTGCCGCGATTTCCAATCTGGTCGTCGCTCAGCATTTGTCTGATGATATTTGCCGTATCAAATGCGACCTTCCCGGGCGACCATTCTTTGTTTTGCGGCATAAGGAGCGGCATGCCAACCAGACCGAAACGGCCGTTAGGTCAATTTTTGGAATAACGCCGACATCGTAATTCAAAGCCGATGTCTTCGCGCCGACTAATCGATCTCATCAGGATGGCATCGCCGCCATGACGCAAACTACGTTCCAAGGCTTCATCCACGACCGGTATTTTGAAGATTATCGAGTCGGCGAGTCGTATGAATTCGGCCCAATCTGCATCGACAAAAACGATATCATTGATTTTGCCGAGAAGTATGATCCGCAGGTTATGCATGTCGATGCAACGAAATCTGAGCAAGGCCCTTATGGCGGTTTGATTGCCAGTGGATGGCACACGGTATCCATGCTGATGCGACTTTACGTCGACCATTATCTCTCGGCGGTCGGTAGTCTGGCATCGCCCGGTGTAAATGAATTGCGCTGGCATCGTCCTGTAAGACCGGGAGATTGCCTGAAGTTGCGGGTGTCGGTACTCAATTCGCAACCCTCGCGCTCAAAGGCTGATAGGGGATTGGTGGTGTCATACCTTGAGGGGGTCAATCAAAATCAAGAAGTTGTTTGCACGATGCAGGCAATGAATCTGCTTATGAAAAGGCCTGGCTAGTTTCATTGCGGCTGCTTTTGCCTCAGTCGCGACCGACTGATGCAGTAATGCGATCAATTCGATCCATTGTTTACATTGGACGCCAAGGGCATCTCGCGCTGTAACAAGCGTATGTCGTCTAACTCCTATGAGATTGCCACGCCGTCGAAACCGCCGTTTCTTTCCAATTTAAAGGAAACGATCGCTGCCGTTTTAGTTTGCGGAACGATCACAGGCGCGGCGGTCGCGCTTCATAATATTTCGTACATTTCCGTGATCAGTCCCATGATCATGGCGGTTGCCATGGGGATGATCTTGAACAGGGTTAGTATGAGATACAAGGTGAGCCGCGAGGGGCTGGCGTTTGTATCTCGGCCACTATTGCGATTTGCAATCGTGCTGCTGGGATTTCAGTTGAATTGGGGTCAGATTCACGACATGGGCCTTTTGGCGGCGGTCGTTGTCGTTGTCTCCCTCACGCTTACTATGGTGACGACTATTGCGCTTGGTTCGCTCTTAGGTGTCAGTCATTCGTTAACTCAGCTGATTGCGGCTGGCACCTCGATCTGTGGAGCGTCCGCAATCGTTGCGACGAACGCTGTGTCCCGGGGAAGCGATGAAGAGGTCGCTTACGCGCTCGCGTGCGTTACGCTTTGCGGCACGGTCGCGATGTTTGCTTTCCCGGCTCTCATGCCTGTTCTGCAGTTAGATCAGTATCATTACGGTGTTTGGATTGGATCGTCAGTGCACGAAGTTGCACAGGTTGTTGGGGCTGCCTTTCAAGGCGGCGATCGGGCAGGGGAGTATGGAACGGTAGCCAAATTGATGCGAGTAGCGCTTTTGGCGCCAGTCGTTCTCGCTCTTGGGTGCGTCGGCAATGACTCGATCTCTGCTCGGACAGGTCGTTTTCGCAGGTTATCCTTGCCGCCGTTTATCTTAGCATTTCTGGCTGTTGTGTCGCTCAACAGCCTGCTCGCTATACCTGCCGATGTAAAATTCGTTGTCGCCACTGCGGCGATGTTCTGTCTAACGATGGCGCTGGCGGCCATCGGCCTCGCCACCAATATTCACAAGTTATGGGAACGTGGCCTGCGTCCGCTCTTCCTGAGTTTTTGCGCGTCGCTTATTATCGCAGGCGTCAGTCTTTTCCTAGTTCAAGTCTGGCTTTAGAATTCGCGGAATGACGCGTTATGGAATGTCAGATATTGGGAATGATTATGAGCTCGCGGGGCGGTGACGTTATGCAGCCTCTTGCTCCAAGGTCACAGCGCAGTTGCCGGCTCCCTAGATTTCCTTCGATGTCCAAGCTACCCATCACAAGCCTCCACTTCGATTTATCAAAGAACGAACGCGGATTACTCGCGATCCGTGATCCTCCGGACTTAAGCGCCGATGCTCGTGACACAGCATTGTCAGACGGTTATTTCGGAAAGCAGGCCGAAAACGCCTTCATAAGGCGCGGTGGACCGTGTATGCGAATTTTGCGCGTTGCGAGGGCCCGCACGATAGAGAGGCGCCCACCAAGAAATTTCAGCCAAGCGCTCGAATCGGCTTGCACGCGGAGATCCGCTGTTCCTTCGAGCCCTTTCATAACGGACAGCGTCTGATCCCGGATGGTCACCGTCGCTTCTGCTGGCTCTGCACCTGTGAAAACGAAGTGATAAGTCGCGTTTAGGTCTTTCGCCTTGCCTCGTTGGAAGCCCAGTCTCATGCCGAATAGAAACTGTGCAATACTGCCCGCTCTCGCGGCGTTGCGTACGTAGCGAAGCGTCTTATGGGGAAATCGCTTCGCTGCATGCTCCGCCGCATCCGAATTGGCGACGACGTACAGAGTCTCTTTCTTCTCCTGGAGAGGTTTGACGATCGTCTCGACATGCTTTTTACGATCGGCGAGAAATCCACCAAGGACGTCCTCGCCAGCGGGGCAGGCCGCCAAACAGTAAGCGGCGTTATAATTCGGGCCGTACGAAAGACTTTGCCATCGTTGGACTGTTTCACTCGGCGGATGGCGTTCGCTGTAATCCTTTGCCGACTTAGAGTCGGCAATGTCCTCGATCCAGTGAGTAAAACCCCCCATGAATTGCTGATAGTTGTGATTCAAGCAGGACGAGAAATCGAAGTGACCATCGGGCTTAATGGCCCCGACGGGGCAAGCGACGACACAAAGCTTGCACTCGAAACATGGATTGTAGTCGAGTGGAGCTCCCGGCGCGTCGAGATCGATATCGACCAGCACGGTGCCCAGCAAGATGAAGCTTCCGAACTTTGGATGGATGACGCTCCGGTGAACGCCGCGCTTGCCCACGCCAGAAGCTTCGGCCACGAGCTTATGTGAAACGATCCACCCGCGCTGCGAAAAGCCGTCCATCTCCATTGGGAAGGCCATGGCCGGATTGAGAGCCGCGACCCCTAGGTCTTCTAAGCGGCGCACTAGGGCTCGGCAAACGTCTTCGACGTCATGGCTCACGTTGTGGAATTCATTGTTGGCGACAGATCGCGCTGGAGAGCGTATCGGCGCCTTGTGCATTCTGCGGACAATCGAAACGGCAATACGTGCCGAGGGAAACGCCCGGTGGATATGCGGTCGTTCGTCTGCGAGGGCTGGATCATCGAGACTCACAACGCCGCAGTCATCGGCTCCGCACTCGCGCGCTAGGGTTTTAAGCTCTTCCCGCGTTAGCGTTGGTGGCGGGATTGGCGTCTTGGCCCGCACGCGCTCGGCAATCGGATGATCACGAAGTCCTGTCATGTACGCATCTCGCATTTGCCTCAGTATCGGCATGGTGATTAAGACTTCACCCGACTGTATTGTGCTATAGTAACTTTTAAAATACAAGTGACTATGGATATAAAAGTATCAACAGTCGCGCACGTATCCATTTCAAAACGGAATGCAGTTTGAAGAAAGAAGTGATGGCCATGAACATGACCAATCCTACGGTAGCCCTTGTGACGGGAGCATCGTCCGGTATCGGACATGCAACAGCCGAGGCTCTGCAGAACGGAGGCTATCGCGTATTCGGAGCCGATCTTTGCGCGGCCGGCGCAAGAGTCGATGGCATTTCAATGCTGACTTGTGACGTGACTGATGACGCTTCCGTGGCGAAATTGGTCAAAGACGTGCTGGCAGCGGCGGGTCGCATCGAGGCATTTTGGGAAGAAGCATGAATCGTTTGGCCGGAACGGAAATGAACTCCGACGAAGTGCGCACGCGTATTCTGGAGGTCGCGGAAAAGCAATTCCGCCTCATCGGTTACCATAAGACGTCAGTAGCGGACATCGCATCCGAGCTCGGGATGAGCCGAGCGAATGTCTATCGCTTTTTCCCGTCCAAGGATGCCATCAACGAATCCGTCTGCAGTCGGCTTGCCAATGCAGTAGCTGAGGTTGCCTTAGCGATCGCCCACACAAATGCGCCGGCCTTGGAAAGGCTAGGGGATATTCTGACTGCCATTTATCACCACAACAAGAAAATACTGATCAAAGAAAAGCCAATGCACGACCTGATGGTTGCCGCCATGCAGGGCAATCGGCTGGTCATCAAGGCTTACATTGAGCAGATAGAGTCGATCCTCGAAAAAATAATACGTGATGGCAATGAGACGAGAGAGTTCGAGGTCCAAGATCCCGCCAGGACGGCGCGCGCAATCAGGACGGCTTTCATCTCCTTCTTTCATCCGATTCTCATCGAGCAATGTGTGCAACGTGGTGAAGATACCGAAGCAGGGTTGCACGACCAGATAAGGTTTATTCAGAAAGCTCTCGGCAAGATTTCCAGGCGCGAATCTGTCATTCCCTGAGCCAACGGCTATAGTTGTTAAACTAGTCCCTGAGTGGAGAGACCAAAAGATTGATGTTGCAGACGGTAGAAGACTACTCCTGTGCAGAGATCACTCGCGCAGCTATGCCCACCATCATGGTACGCCCCATCGAGATATTGAACGTCCGCGCCATGTATCCGTGGCGGCGTATCCGGATTCAAAATTGGAATGGCCGGGAGGTCCGGTCTTGACACCCGATAGCTGAAGCCAAAAATCTCAAGCGTCGAGCCGTTTGAACACGAGCGTCGCGTTGGTGCCGCCGAAGCCGAATGAATTCGACAGAACGGTTCCGATCCTGGCGTTGTCGATTCGCTTGCGCACGATCGGCATATCGGCGAACGCCGGATCAAGGTTAGTGATATTGGCGCTCTCACAGATGAAATTGTTGGTCATCATCAGCAGCGAATAGATCGACTCGTGAACACCGGTCGCGCCCTGGGAATGGCCCGTCAAGGATTTTGTCGCCGAGATAGGCGGGCATTTGTCGCCGGAGCCAAATACGTTGCGAATTGCCTCGATCTCCTTGAGGTCCCCGACTTCGGTCGATGTTGCATGAGGATTGATATAGTCGATCTTCGGGCCGACATTGGCCATCGCCAAACGCATGCAGCGCACAGCGCCTTCGCCTGACGGCGCGACCATATCTACGCCGTCCGCTGTCGCGCCATACCCCACGATCTCGCCGTAGATTTTGGCGCCGCGCGCCTTGGCGCGCTCAAACTCTTCGAGCACCAAGACACCGGCACCCGCCGAGATGACGAAACCGTCGCGATTCTTGTCATAAGCGCGCGAAGCGACCGCAGGCGTTTCGTTGTATTTTGTCGACAGCGCGCCCATTGCATCGAACAAAACCGTGAGTGTCCAATCCAGTTCCTCGCATCCTCCGGCAAACATCACGTCCTGCTTGTCCCACTGAATCATCTCATAGGCGTTGCCGACGCAATGATTGGATGTCGCGCAGGCCGACGAGATGGAATAATTCACGCCCTTGATCTTGAACCAGGTCGCGAGCGTCGCAGACGGGGATGACGACATCGCCTTTGGCACGGCGAACGGGCCGACGCGCTTCGGACCCTTGGTGCGGGCGATGTCGGCCGACTCCACGATGGTCCTCGTGGACGGACCGCCCGATCCCATGATGATGCCGGTCCGCTCGTTGGAAATGTCGGATGGCTCAAGCCCCGCATCGCGGATCGCCTGCTCCATCGCAACATGATTCCATGCGGCGCCCTCGCCGAGGAACCGCATTGCGCGACGGTCGACGACATCTGCGGAATTGAGCGTCGGTGCGCCGTGAACGTGCGAGCGGAAACCCATCTTAGCGTAGATTTCCGCACTCGAAATGCCCGACTTAGCCTCGTGAAGACTCGCGAGCACTTCCTGGGTGTTGCTTCCGATGGACGAAACAATACCCATTCCCGTAACCACAACCCGCCTCATGATCGCCTCGATGGTTTCCAAGCATGCGCGTTACTGCATGGCGATGATGAAGACTTCGCCGGACATGGTCCAGAGCACCTCGTCAGCGAGCCTTTCCGCCAGCCGTCGGAGCGGTCAGAATGTAAGGACGATCCTATTCCAGAAGTGAGTTCATGATCATCCGCCCTGACCTTCGTTATCTTTCGGCACTTACTAAGCGGCCATTCGCAGCAAACCGATGATGTCAGCTTCACTTTTAAAGGGGCGAGGGTTGGCCTGAACGAATCGATGATTGATCGCGATCTTGCTAATCTGGGCAAACTTGTCCTCGGCAATGCCGACGTCGGCGAGTCGACCGGGTAACCCGAGTTTAGTGTTAAAACGCACAAAGGCGTCTGCAGCCTCTTCTCCCGGGGCGCCAAGAGCAGCGGCTAAACGCTTTTGCGCATCTTCGGTGAACGGCTTGTTGTATCGGAGAAGGCTTGGCATGATGACCGGCGTACAATAGTAATGGGGCACATTGAACGTGCCTCCCAGTACATGGCCAATGCCGTGGCTTGCTCCCATCGGAATACGTGCCTGAAGGCCGAACGAGGAGAGCCACGCGCCGTACTGAGAATGTCGGCGCGCCTCTAGATCGTCTGGGCGATCTAAAGTAAGCAGCATTCCTTCACGAAGATTGCGTATGCCTGCCAGGACAACTTCATCTCCCAAAGGCGTGCCGGCAGGTGAACACAATGCTTCGATGCCATGATCCATGGATCGTGTTCCGGATCCCATCCAGAGATTCGCAGGCGTGTGCAGGGTCAGCGCGGGGTCGAGAATGATCGCGATAGGCATCATCTGGGGATGAATAAATATCTGCTTTAGCTTGCTGCGCTCATCTGTGACGAGCGCGGCTGCATTGTATTCACCTCCGTTCAGCGTCGAAGGTATGGCGATTTGCCGTACGGACGGCGCGCGGAAGGGGGAGAAACTCATTCCAGGGCCCACCGCAAACGGATCGAAGCCCGCCTCGTCGCGGATATCATGTTCCATTGCCATGATAACGATTTTCGCAAGATCGACCGCAGAGCCGCCGCCGACGGCAACAACCAGGTCGGCGCCCGCATCCTTGGCGTGCTGCCCTATTTCAGCAGCTTCCTTTCGTGTCGTATGTTGAGCAATGCCGTCCATCGTTTTGATATGTCGGTCACCCAGCGCCTTGCGGATCTTTTCGATCTCGTCGGTCTTGGTATTTAGGGTCCGACTTACGATGAGGAAAACACGCTTCGCGTCGAGTCGCGTCGCTTCGTCCTTCAGTGCCTCAGCGGCAGATTTGCCGAAAACGACACGATCCATCGCTGGAAAGTTGTGAATCCCGCTCTTGCGCATTGATCTCTCCCATAAACTTATTTCATAGTGACTATAAAATAACAATTCACTTGAACGCAAGGGCATCAGTGGGGCAGGCGGATGTGATGCGTGGATGGAAGTTTTCGCGTGTCACACGTCCATCACGCGCGCAAGCACGGCCTGGTGCAGCCAGCGAGGAGTGGACCACATAAAGAATACGAAAGCCTTGTTACCGAGTCCGGGGGTTGTGCTGATTCGCCCCGAATCAAGCGCCTGTATGCCTGCACGGACAACGGGGCCGGGTTTCATCATCAAGAACTTAAGCATAGGTGTAATTTTCTGCCGTGCCGACGTGGCAAAGCCAGTATCGGACACACCCGGACAGATTGTCGTTACTGTAATTCCATCTTGCTTAAACTCACGGTGCAGCGCCTCTCCAAGACGAAGCACGTAAGCCTTTGCAGCCGCGTAGACTGCAAAGTTCTTTACGCCCTGATAAGCGAGTAGACTGGAAACCAAGAGAATTTTCCCGCGCCGCTTAGTACGCATGTCTTCGGCGAAGAGATATGTTATGGCCGTCAGACTCGCCACATCTAGATCCAACATTTCCAGCGCGTCAGTGAGAGACCCTTCAAGGAACGGTCCTTGCGATCCATAACCAGCGTTGTTGATCAAGATTTCTATACTTAAGCGGCGCTCCTTAAGTCGTTGATATAAGTCGACCACCTCCGTCATCTTAGACAGATCGACCTGCTCGACGATGACATCGACGCGATAGTCATTGCGCAACGCCTCGGCTAACGTCGTAAGTTTCTCCAACCGGCGGGCCACCAGGACGAGTGAATGTCCTTTCGCTGCGTATTGCCGGGCGAACTCTTCACCGAAACCGCTCGATGCGCCGGTGATAAGAATCCAAGAATTGGTTGTTGTCTTCATGCTGTGTGTGCCTGTTACCTGTTTCGTTGATCAAATCGGTCGGGCAGGGGGATGCCGTGATCTTTTTAAGGTTGTGTCGAGACGCGCTTAACCTCATCGGCACCCGCAGCAAGAAGCTCTGCGGAAAGAGTTTGGTCGTTCACGGCGCGTGAGAGCAGGAGTGTGCCAACCATCGTCGCGAGTGCAGTCATGGATTTTCTTCGCGGGCTTTCACCGTCAGCCGAAGGGATATAACCGTCTAAAATCTCGAGATGCGCCTTGATGCCAGCCTCGAACGACGCTTTCACGTCCGCTCCATGGCGAACGGCATCGGAACCAAGCGCGGCGAGCGGGCAGCCATCCTCCAACTCGTCGCGGTGTTCCGTCCGAAAGTAGAAATCGATCAGCGCAGCAAGCGGTTGCTCTGGTCCTCCCGCAACGGCTTCAGACCATCGCTCGATGCCTCGTTCCATCGCGCGTTCGCAGGCCTGCACTGCGAGGTCCTCCTTCGATTCGAACTGCTTGTAGAAGGCGCCTTGCGTAAGCCCCGCACTCTGCATGAGATCGTTGAGGCCAATCCCATCGAAGCCGTGCTTCCTGAAGAGACGGCTTGCGACATCGATGACCTTCACACGGTTCTCCGCAGCCTTCGCGCGACTCACTCTCATATTTTCCTCGCCAATTAGATTGCGTTCTAAATCTATATCTAATATAGAAGGAGAACGCAATCTAATTTCACGGTCTTTTCGCCAAAGGGCAGCCGAATATGAAACGACGCTATGTCATCATAACACTCTGTGTTTCCGCGGTTATTTTAGGAAGCGCAGGCTTGGTAGCTGTATCCCTTGCCTCGCGAACGGCTGACGCAACCGCCGGCAATGACCCGCGCACTGCTCCGCGCCTCGTCAAGATCGTGGAAGCCAAGAGGGCCGGGGGTGTCGAACGTGCATTCACCGGAACGATCGCCGCCCGGGTACAAAGCAATCTAGGTTTCCGCGTTCCCGGAAAGATTACGGAACGCTTGGTCGATGTCGGCCAACAGGTTCGCGCCGGCCAGCCACTGATGCGCATCGACGAAACCGACCTGAGCCTTGCCTTGACAGCGAAACGAAACGCGGTTGCGGCCGCTCGTGCAGTCTTGGTTCAGGCGAGCGCTGACGAGAAACGCTACGCAGTCCTTGTGCAAGGCGGGCTCGCTGCAACCCCTCAGCGTTACGAACAGGCGAAAGCTGCGCTTGATACGGCGCAGGCTCAATTTGATGCGGCGGCAGCCGAAGCCAAAGTAGCAGAGAACGCGACGGCTTATTCTGCGCTCGTGGCCGACGCCGATGGTACGATTGTCGCAACGCTCGGCGAGCCAGGACAGGTGGTCGCCGCGGGGCAGACAGTTGTTCAATTGGCGCATGCCGGACCGCGTGAAGCAATGGTCGCGCTTCCTGAGACTGTACGGCCAGCTCTCGGCTCCGCCGCAGAGGCTACAGTTTTTGGCAACAGTGGACGCCGCTGGAAAGCCCGTTTGCGACAGATCTCAGACGCCGCGGACACTCAAACACGCACCTACGAAGCGCGCTACGTGCTTGAGAGCGAGGCGGGCGCAACACCGCTCGGCGCGACGGTGACGATTAGGATCGCAGATCACAGTGATCAAACAGACGCTGCCGTTCCCGTCGGCGCTGTGCTTGATGATGGCAGCCGAACCGGCGTATGGGCCATAGACTTCGTGTCCTCAACCGTCCGCTTCGTTCCCGTCAAGATCAAACGGCTCGGTGACGAAACAGCCGTGGTCTCAGGCGTCAAGGCTGGGGATTCGATCGTAGGACTCGGAGCGTCGCTTCTTCGGGAAGGCGAGCGCGTCAAGACAAGCCTCCAGCCAGAGGCGATGAAACGATGAGCCTCAATCTTTCCGCGCTGGCGGTTCGCGAGCGATCGGTCACGTTGTTCTTTATCATGCTGCTAACGGCAGCCGGCGCTATCGCCTTTTCCATGCTCGGCCGCGCTGAAGATCCTTCCTTTACGATCAAGACCCTTACCGTCACGACCGCATGGCCTGGCGCGACGGCGCGAGAGATGCAGGATCTGGTTGCCGAACCGCTTGAAAAGCGGATTCAAGAACTGACCTGGTACGACCGCGTCGAGACAATGACACGGCCAGGATATGCTTTTCTGACGGTTACGCTCAAGGACAGCACGCCGCCAACCCAGGTTCTCGAGGAGTTCTATCAAGCTCGAAAGAAACTTGGCGACGAGGCTCGCAATCTGCCGTCAGGTGTGTTGGGCCCCTTTGTAAATGATGAATACTCGGATGTCAGTTTCGCCCTTTATGCCTTGAAGGCAAAGGGGATGCCGATGCGCGATCTGGTCCGGCAGGCAGAGGCGATCCGGCAAGATCTTCTGCATGTGCCGGGCGTCAAGAAGGTCAACATCCTCGGCGAGCGCCCCGAACAAGTTTTCGTTGAGTTCTCTTACGCGAAACTCGCAACGCTAGGTATATCGACTCAGGATCTGGCTCTCGCCTTGCGACGTCAGAACATTGTCACACCGGCAGGATCGATCGATACGAAGGGGCCGCAGGTCTTCATCCGACTCGATGGCGCTTATGACAGTGTCCAGACCATTGCTGACACGCCCATTGTTGCGTCAGGCAGAACTTTGAAGCTTTCCGATATCGCAGAGGTTCGCCGGGGCTATGAAGATCCTCCGACCTTTCTCATCCGTCATCAGGGTGAGCCTACCATCATGCTGGGCGTCGTGATGCAGGAAGGCTGGAACGGGCTCCAACTCGGCAAGGCCCTCGAAGACAAATCCGCAGCCGTTACGCGCACGCTGCCTCTCGGAATGACACTCGCCAAGGTGACCGACCAGGCCGTCAATATTTCGTCGGCCGTCAATGAGTTCATGATGAAGTTCGCGATGGCGCTTGGCGTGGTTCTTCTCGTCAGTCTGATCAGCCTTGGCTGGCGCGTCGGTATTGTGGTGGCCGCTGCCGTTCCTCTGACGTTGGCCGCCGTGTTCCTGATCATGCTAGAGACGGGCCGCTTCTTCGATCGCATTACGCTCGGTGCGCTGATCCTCGCACTCGGTCTTCTCGTGGATGATGCAATCATCGCCATTGAGGTGATGGTTGTTAAAATGGAAGAGGGGATGGATCGCATCAAGGCTGCGGCCTATGCTTGGAGCCACACCGCGGCCCCGATGCTGTCAGGTACGTTCGTGACGATCGCAGGTTTCCTGCCTGTCGGTTTCGCGCGCTCGACCGCAGGAGAGTATGCCGGCAACATCTTTTGGGTTGTTGGCTTTGCTCTGATCGTCTCGTGGCTCGTTGCAGTGATCTTCACGCCCTATCTGGGCGTCAAGATGCTGCCTGCGATCAAGCCGGTCGAAGGCGGCCATCATGCGATCTATGATACCCCGTACTATCGCCGCCTCAGGCGAGCGATTGCGTACGCCGTCCGTCACAAGTTTCTGACCAGCGCTGTTGTCGGGATAGCATTCGCTCTTTCGATCATCGGCATGGGTGCACTTAAGCAGCAGTTCTTCCCGACCTCGGACCGCCCCGAACTCCTGGTCGAAGTCCGTCTTCCGGAAGGCACCAGCATCGGTACGACAACAGCCACGGTGGCGAAGATCGAACACTGGCTTGAAAACCAGTCGAACGCGAAAATCGTGACGAGCTATGTCGGCCAGGGCGCACCGCGGTTCTTCTTCGCCATGGCGCCAGAGTTGCCTGACCCGTCGTTCGCCAAGATTGTTGTTCTGACGCCGGACGCCGAAGCTCGCGAAGATCTGAAGCACAAGCTGCGGAAAGCCGTTGCTGACGGGCTTGCAGCCGAGGCGTCTGTGCGCGTAGCCCAGCTTGTATTTGGACCCTACACGCCATTCCCGGTCGAGTTTCGCATCATGGGGCCCGATCCAGCCAAGCTCTACGGCCTTTCGGAGCGGGCGCTTGAATTGATGCGCAGCGTACCCGATGTACGGCAGGCCAATCGCGACTGGGGCAATCGCTCTCCCGTGCTGCGGTTCATTCCCGATCAAGACCGCCTGAATCTCATCGGCCTGTCACCGGTGGATGCCGCCCAGCAGCTTCAGTTTCTCCTGACCGGCGTAACGATCACGCAAATTCGGGAAAACATCCGGAACGTGGCGATTGTCGCGCGCAGCGCGGGTGGCGAACGGCTTGACCCGAGCCGCCTTGCAGACTTTTCGTTGACCAGCCGAGATGGCCGCCAGATACCGCTCGATCAAATCGGCCGTTCGGAGATCAGATACGAAGAGCCCATAATGAAGCGTCGTGACCGGATCCCCACGATCACGATACGCTCGGACATAAACGAAGCGACGCAGCCGCCTGAAGTGTCCAAGGAAATCCTGATCGCACTACAGCCGCTGATCGCCTCGTTGCCAGAAGGCTACCGGATCGAGATGGGAGGGTCGATCGAAGAGGCAACCAAGGCAAACGATGCACTCGGGAAAATCTTTCCGGTCATGATCGCCGCCATGATGATCGTGATCATGTTGCAGGTTCGATCATTCTCAACCATGGCTATGGTGATGTTAACGGCTCCCCTTGGTGTTGTCGGTGTCGTACCTATGCTTCTCATCTTCAATCAGCCTTTTGGATTTAATGCCATTCTGGGCTTGATCGGGCTTGCCGGCATCTTGATGCGCAATACCTTGATCCTGACGGAACAGATCAAGGAGAACCAGGCCGCCGGACTCGATGATTATCATGCCGTCATCGAGGCGACAGTCCAGCGCACGCGGCCTGTGGTGTTGACGGCGCTTGCTGCTGTTCTGGCATTCATTCCGCTCACCCACTCGGTCTTTTGGGGATCGATGGCTTATACGCTGATCGGCGGCACTGCAGTTGGCACTGCGCTGACCTTGCTGTTCCTGCCGGCGCTGTACGCCGCATGGTTCAGGATCAAGCCAATCACAACAGACGATCTAGATAACGCGCCGCTCGCACACGAAGATCTCGCTTTTCGCACGCCCGATTCGAACGACCGGTCGGGTGGCACCAACGCACCTGATGCTCAAGTGGTCAAAATCAGGGAACATACCTGACCGACAATTCAGCCAGAGAGATCAAAGGCGCAGATTTCGCAAGCTGCAGCAGCCTACTGTTAGCGGCTCGAAGGAGAGTGGACGTGTCCTTGCATGACCAGCAGCACCGTGGTCTTGCCTCGCTGTAACCGGACGCAGACTGCTAAAAGTTCACCAACTAAAGAGCGCAAAAGCGCCATTTTTCCAAGGAGGAAGCACTATGGAACGATTTTGGCTCAAGAGTTACTCAGAAGGCGTGGCGGCGGACATTGATGTCAATCGATACGCGTCACTGATCGATATTTTCGAGGAGAGTTTTGCGACCTATTCAGATCGCACAGCAATGATTTGCATGGGCCGGTCGCTGACCTATCGCGAGCTCGACGAGATGTCCGCTGCGTTGGGCGCCTACCTTCAAAGCAAGGGCCTCGCGAAGGGCGCTCGCGTGGCGGTGATGATGCCAAACGTTTTGCAGAATCCCATCGCGATTATCGCTGCCCTTCGGGCGGGGTACACTGTCGTGAACGTGAACCCGCTCTACACGCCGAGAGAACTCGAGCATCAGCTTAAAGATTCCGGCGCTGAAGCCATCCTGGTGCTAGAGAATTTCGCGGCCACGCTTCTGAAGGCCCTGCCTAAAACGGCCGTCAGGCACGTAGTCGTTGCGTCAACGGGCGATCTTCTGGGCCTGCGCGGACTGATCGTGAATTTTGTGGTCCGGAAGGTCAGGAAGATGGTGCCCGCTTTCTCTATCGCGGGTGCCGTTCCCTTCAAGGACGCACTGGCGGCGGGCCGTCGGATGACGCTCGCAACGTCTCAGGTCGGGCCGGAAGACGCCGCGTTTCTTCAGTATACCGGCGGAACGACCGGCGTTTCCAAAGGCGCGACGCTGATTCATCGCAACTTGGTTGCCAACCTGCTGCAGATCGACGAGTGGATCAAGCCGGCCTTCGCGAAGCCGCCGATCGTCGATCCAATCTTCACTCTGTGCGCGCTACCACTTTATCATATTTTCGCGCTCACGGTTTCCTTCCTGTTCTCGGTGCGCTCAGGAGGCATCAGCCTCCTCATCGTTAATCCGAGGGATATTCCCGGCTTCGTGAAAGAACTTCAAAACTACAAGGTGCACATCTTCGCTTGCATCAATACCCTGTACAACGGCCTGCTGCGCGATGCAGATTTCCACAAAGTGGATTTCTCTGAGCTGAAACTCGCTATCTGTGGCGGCATGGCGACGCAGAAGGTCGTTGCAGACAAATGGTTGACAACCACAGGATGTGTTCTGTCCGAGGGCTATGGCCTGTCCGAAACTTCGCCAGTCTTGACCATCACACCGACACATCTGAAAGAATTTTCCGGCACCATCGGTCTTCCGGTATCGTCGACCTATATTTCCATTCGCGACGACAGCGGCAACGAGGCGCCGATAGGGGAGCCCGGCGAGATTTGCGCCAAGGGGCCTCAAGTTATGGCCGGTTATTGGAACAGACCAGACGAAACGGAACGTGCATTTACGAGTGATGGGTTTTTCCGCACGGGGGATGTCGGAGTTATGTCGCCCGATGGATCCACTCGGATCGTGGACCGGAAGAAGGACATGATTATCGTGTCTGGTTTTAACGTGTACCCGAACGAGATCGAGGAAGTCATCAGTCAGCACCCGTCTGTCGTCGAATGCGCTGTTGTTGGTGTGCCTGACTTAAAATCAACGGAGGCGGTCAAGGTCTTCGTCGTGTCATCCAATCCCGCGCTGACGGCTGCGGACATAGTTCGCTTTGCGGCAACGCAGTTGACCCCTTACAAAGTGCCGAAGCATGTCGAATTTGTATTAGAGTTGCCCAAGAGCAATGTGGGAAAGATTTTGCGACGTGAATTGCGCGAGCTGAAGGCCCAGCAGTTGTCAGCCGAATGACGACGCTTGAATGAACGCGGGGCGAGGGATTTAGATCCTCGCCCGCGATGCCAGCACCACCGGGAATACTCCCCTCATTGACGAAACGGGGCATTCCCACGCCGATTCCGAACATCGATTGGTTCGGCGGCGAACCACATGTCGCTTCATCCGAAGCTTACTGGGATACGTCGTCGTTTCAGATCTTGAGTGCTCCGAACATTGCCGGTTACGAGGCAGCAACCGAGTTGAACGTTGCCGCATTCCGCTCCACGAATTGCCGAACGCTCATCGCTGGAGCGCCGGTGATCTGGCGGACATCGTCGGAATAGCGATCATAGCGATTGGCTTGATGAAGCAAGCACATCGTCGTCAGATGTGTTGCGAGATGCGGGGGCAGCCCCATTGCTGCAAATCGTTCCTTGAAACTTTCGACAGGTACCGGAACATAAGTAATCGGCCGTTTGAGCGCTTCAGTAAATTCCTTCGCTACGCCATTGAGATCCTGAGAGACCGGACCGGTCAAAGCATACACTTTGCCAATATGAGGCGCAGGATCCGCCAGGATTTCTGCAATCACGCGCGCCGCGTCGAACGCCGCAATCGGAGAGGTTTTGCCGCCGCCAAACGGAAGCATGAGCTTGTTCTGCGTTGAGACAGCCGGTGCAGCAAGCCGGAGGAAGAAGGCATCAAGAAAGACCGTCGGCCGAACTTCCACGACAGGAAGCCCCGACCAGCTAAAGATCTGTTCTGAAAGCCAATGCTGTTTTTGCTGGGGGCTGGTGGTGGTCTCATGAACGCTCATCTCGGCCACGGTGAGCTGGGACATGTTCACCAGAGCCTTGACGCCATGATGCCTGGCGACCGCAGCCATATTAACTGCCGCTTCCAGATAAGTGGACGTGATGGACATTCCAAAATACACGCGCTCACAACCTTCTATCGCCGCGTGAATGGATTTCAGATCCAGGAGGTCTCCCACAACGATCTCGGCGCCGCGTACGCGAAGCGCCTCGGCGCGGTCGTCATTCGTTCGAACCATAGCCCGGACCTTGAAGCCGCGATCCAAAAGGATTTCGGTGATTGATCGGCCCACCGCGCCTACTTGGCCGGCTGCTCCGGTCACGAGAATGGGACGATCATAGGTCATTGTGTCAATCCTATCTTATTGGTCTATAATATCAATAGACTATCTTTTTTATAGTAATATGCAACAAGTTGCCGTTGAACTTCAAGGCATTCAAATAGTCTGATTTAACGAGGACAGCGTGGAAAAAACCGTTTACGTGAAACGGGAACCCTCCACCGCGGGTGACCTAACGGCAGGTTTCACTGCGCTTTGAGGGACCGTTCAACAACGGTGACGTCACCAGTGTGCACAGCTTCTTCACAATGAGGGCAATACTGATGTAACTCAAGCGCATGGCCGCATGTCGTGTGCTTGACCGCTTTACTCATCTTGGCGCCTAAATGGCGCACTCCCCAGCGCCCAAGCGCACTTATAACAATCCCTAGCTCGCGTCCCTTTTTCGTCAAAGCATAGGCTGCCCGGGGCGGGTACTCCGAATAATACTCTCTGGAGATTATGTCGTGCTCTTCCAGAGTCTTGAGTCGATTTGACAAGAGGCTCGCAACGATGCCGGGAAGCTTTTCCTGAATGTCCTGAAACCGCAATGTACCAGACAGCAACTCCCGGATAATCAAGAGAGTCCAGCGCTCGCCTACAATGTCTAGCGTGCGGGATACCGCACAAGCCTGTCCGAAGCTCTTCTTGGGCATGTTCTCTCACTCTGGCCGAGGGGCGGACTCAAAAGCACCGATGCAGCTCCAATCACTTTAGAGCGCGCCTCCAATGTGGGCAAGCGTGCCTGCCCGCGACGAATGCCGTCAGGGGCACAACGTCTCCTGTCGATCGAGCCTTTGACACATCTAATCACAACCAACCCCAGCTCCACTGACGAAGGCGATTTCACGCTACAGCAATAATCAACGTTACTATACTTTAGATAGTCACTAATGTACAAGCCTTGCGGGATTACGCATGAGGCTGCGTTTCGCGCGCGGCGCCTCCAAGATCCTGTGATCTTGCATCGGATAAATATCTTGATTACAGTGACTATCTTTTATGAAGTAATGCGTTGAAGAAAAGCTCCGCTTCTTAATCTTGGCTTAGAGTGATAGGCGGACCATGGCGCAATTCTGGTGCAGATAAGCGGCCGTCTCCAAAGGACAGTGCCAACGCCAGACCAAGATCCGCCGATGCCGCCCGAGGGACGCTAATTCGCAATGCAGCGCATCTCTTCTTCGCTTCCACCATTGGCAAGTCTTCGAGCTTTCGAGGCGGTGTCGCGCCTTGGTAGCGTGAAGATGGCGTCAGAGTATTTGAATGTTACGCCTTCCGCGATAAGTCACCAATTAAGAGCCTTGGAAGCGCATGTTGGAATTCAACTGATCGAGGTGAAGGGGCGGCACGTCCGATTGACCAGTGAGGGAGCCATCTACGCTCCGCCGATTATCCAGGCGTTTAGTCATTTGTTCCGAGCTAACGAACTCCTGGAAGGGCTCCGAAAAGATCCTGTCGTCCATGTCATTACCACCCCCACGTTTGCAATGCTGGCCGCGCTTCCTCATCTAGAGGACTTTCGAAAGGCGAATCCCAAACTTCACCTTCAATTGGAAGCGAGGAACACAAGTCTCGACGTCGACGCGGAGTTGTTCGATGCAGCTGTTTGCGTGGGTAGGCCGCCATTCGAGGGATTGACTGCGTATCGTCTTTTTAACTCGCGCCTAGTCCCGCTCGCAAATAAAGAATTATGGGACAAGTTTGCGCCGATTAAAGCTGCCAGCGACATCGCTCAAATGCCGTTGATAGACTTTCTGGGAGCGCCAGTTCTTTGGCATAAGTGGCTGCGTGACAGTGACGCCGTCTGCGGCACTCAAAAGGATGAGCCAAATCTAGTTAGCGATAGTCTTTTGACTGCCATTCAAATGGCCGAGTCAGGAGTGGGAGTGATCCTCGCACCATTACCGCTTCTAGTTCCAAGGGTCCTATCAGGCGCGCTCTGTGCACCACCCATTCCATCCTTCAACTTTAGAGGCGGAAGCGATTTTTACTTTGTATGCGGAAGCGCTGCCCAGGATTCGTTGAAAGTAAAAGCCGTTTATAAATGGTTGGTCAGCGTTTCGAGAAAATTGGAATTGGAGGCTAAGCGGCTTGGGTTCTGAAGCAAGCTGCTGATTGCCTTCTCTGCGAGGTCACCCCATAATCTCGCGCACGCCAATCCATCCATATAGAAGGTTGCTTACGGAGACTATGCGATGTCGTTTGCGCAAATTTCAGAAAGCACGTCCCGCTCGTCCCGGCATACATCTTTCTATATTTCCGCCGGTCCTCACGACGGCGTACCGCTCATCTTCATACATGGCTGGCCGGAGCTTTCCCTAAGCTGGCGTCATCAGCTGCCGGTTTTCGGGAATCTTGGCTTCCGCGTTATTGCCCCTGATTTGCGCGGTCACGGTCGCTCAACTTTTTATGATCGGCACGAGTCCTATGCTCAGCGCGAGATTGTAGCCGATATGATTGAGCTTCTCGATTCTATGGGCGCAGAGAAGGCGATTTGGGTGGGCCATGACTGGGGTGCGCCTGTGGTTTGGAACGTCGCGAGCCACCATCCCGACCGATGCATCGCGGTTGCTGGGCTCAATCTTCCCTACCGAACCTTCGAGTTTGGATTGCAGGCTATTCTGCCTCTACTAGATCGGCAAACCTACCCCGAGAGCGAGTATCCTTACGGCAACTTCGAGTATTATCGGTTCTACAGCGAGAACTTTTCAAAAGCGGCGCAGGCGATGGAAGCAAATGTTGAGGCGACCTTCAAGCTGCTGTTCCGCTCGGGTAATCCCGAAGGGAACGGCAAGCCTGCGCTCCTCTCACAGGTGCGGCGTGAGGGCGGATGGTTCGGGGGCAGGTCGTCCGCGCCGGATCTCCCACGAGACGAGCGCCTGCTCTCGGAGACGGATCTCAGCGCTTATGTATCTGCCTACAAACGCACGGGCTTCTTCGGCACCGACTCGCTATATATGAATGACGATGCGAACGCAGCCTATGCTGCCGAAGCCGTGAACGGCGGTTACCTCGATATGCCTGTGCTTTTTCTCGAAGCAGAGTTCGACTACACCTGCGAGACCATCATATCACGGCTCGTGGATCCGATGAAGATATTTGCGCGCAAGCTGACGATGCGACGAGTTCCCTCCGGTCACTGGATGGCGCAGGAACGTCCGACGCATGTCAATGCACACCTTGCCCGTTGGCTTGCAACGGAAGTCGGCGAAGCGTGGCCGTTCCAGCGCACTCCATGAAGCTGCGAGGTGCTCATCGAGAGCACGCTTAACGAGCGGCTTCCATCGAAAACGTGAGACATCGCATGGCTGACACGTCATTCAGCACCGAAAGCAGGTGCTAAAGTGTCGCGCTGGACTACGTGCTCTGGATGAACTGCTGAACCAGCGCAATGATCGTATCGGGCTCATCTTCCTGGCTGAAATGCCCCGCGTTCGGCAGCTTGACGATCGCACGGCCCGGCCAGACAGCCTGAAAGTCCGCGATTTGCGTATCGGGCGCGATAGCGGTGTCCTTCAATCCCACGGTCAGCATTGCCGGTTTGGATTGCGGATTTTTCAGTAGCGGGAAGCCTTCCTGGATATAGGGCGCAATCCGCCCCAGAAGCGCATCGAGCGGAAATTCGATCGCGCCCACGCAGTCCTCTTTCGTAGGAAATGGCGCGCTGTAAGCCGCAATCCAGTCATTGTCGACGGCGGCCGAATTCTCGAACCGATGATCTTCATGATACTGAGAACATTCACATCGAGATTTCCGAGTACCTCGTGCAGAGTGTTCGCATCATGATGCTTTTTGATGAAGCCGAACCAACGAGTTGTCTTGACGAACGGGATTTTCCCGTAACCCGACAACGTGTTCAGGAAGAACAGTCGCTTGATCCGCTCGAGATTGCGTATCGCGTATGCGGCTCCAATAAGTCCGCCCCAGTCCTACATCACGAGGGTGACGTTCTTCAGATCGAGCGCATCTATCAATCCGGATAAATTCTCGACGTGATACTTCAAAGAGTAATGGCGATCGCGCGGAGTCTCGCTTTTCCCAAAACCTATATGGTCAGGCACGATGACTCGATGCGTCTACGAGAGAGGCGGAATGAAACGACGATAGAGATATCCCCACGTCGGCTCACCATGAAGGCAGACGATAGGATCGCCGTGCCCCTCATCGACGTAATGCATCCGAAATCCATTGCCCGAAAAGTAGTGAGGTGCAAATGGCCACGTGCCACCGAAGTTTTCGTTCTCTCCAATCATTGTCCGCTCCATTTGACTTCGGTATACGGGTACGGCCAGCGCTGCTGGGCTGCTTATCGAAGCGCCATAAGTGAGGAGGGCGTCAGGTCGGCTATTCGTGGGTAGCCATCGACAGCCATCAGCAGGTCCGCCTCCGCCAGGATCGATCGGAGGACGTGAACAATGCCGTCGATACCATCAAGCGCCAGACCGTAGGCGTAAGGCCGTCCGATGCCCACTGCGGTGGCGCCAAGAGCTAGCGCCTTGACGACATCCGTTCCCGAACGGACACCGGAGTCAAATAACACCGGCGTGTTGCCGGAGGCCTTTACCACTCCCGGCAGGAGATCGATTGCAGCGATACCGCCATTTGCTTGACGGCCTCCGTGATTTGAACAGAAAATTCCATCGACGCCTCCGTCGATCGCTCGTCTGGCATCATCTGGATGACAGATGCCTTTCACGATCAATGGAAGTTTCGTCAACGATCGCAACCACGGCAGGTCGTCCCATTTCAAAGGATTACCGAAGATTTTGCCCCAGCTCATCACCGCCGCCTGCGGATCTTCCTCAGGAGGCTTTGCTAGAGAGGCGCGAAATACCGGGTCGGAGAAATAGTTGGCGAGGGCAAACCCTCGCATAAATGGGAAATTCGATCGATTGAGATCGCGCGGACGCCATCCGGTAATCCACGTGTCCAGCGTAACGACAATTCCCCTGAAGCACGCGGCCTCCGCGCGATGAACCAGGCTTTCGGCAATGGAGCGGTCAGTGGGTGTATAAAGCTGGAAAAAACCGGGCGTATCGCCAAATTCGCCGGCAACTTTTTCGAGGGGAGCGTTGCTGAACGTCGACGCCATCATGGGCACGCCAGTTCGTTGCGCGGCGCGTGCGGTTGCGAGGTCACCTTGGCCATCCTGCGCACAAAGGCCGATGACGCCAATCGGACTCATGAATGTCGGCGATGGAAGCGAAATTCCAAAAAGATTGATCGACAGGTCGCGCTTGTCTGCGCCCACAAACATCCGCGGTATCAAACCCCAGCGTTCGAACGCTGTTACGTTAAGATTCTGTGTGTGCTCGTTACCGCAGCCTCCAGCTACGTATGATATCAGTTCGGGAGGCATCGCTGCATGGGCACGGGCTTCAATTTCGCTAAAATTGACCGGCAGCTTCGGGAGCCGTCCACTCAGGCCGGCCCCATAAATCTCCATCTGATAGTCGCCAAAGTGTGCCAACTATTTCTCCGCACTTCTTAAGTGGATCGGGCAGCAATCGGATCGCTTACCCGCAAGGTCATAATACACTCGCACCGGGGTTCTAGATCACCGGGCAGTCGTCTCGCGGGCATGACGCGCCTTATACGACGTCACATGGGCGTAGGCTGCCCTCAGCAACGGAGTGGCAACGTCTCCTCCACTGCGCTCCAACAGGTCGCCGAGGATATGGTCGCCTTCGGTTGGGGCACCCCGCTCAATATCCCGCAACATCGAAGCCGTCAGAGGCGAACCCGGCATCGTAAACAGCGAACGCATACGCTCGATATAGGGTCCGCGCGGTTCGTAGCCCCGCTTTGTAGCGATCCCGATGCACTCGTCGAGCAGCTTCATCACGACGTCGGATGCGCCGGCAGTCACTGTATCGCCGATCGAGGCCCGCAGCAGGCAAGTCGCGCCCGCGACCGTCGCGATGAAGACCCACTTCTCCCACATCTCATGCAAGATGCTCTCGCTCGCCTGAGCCACAAAATTGGCGTCAGATAGTGCTTTGAGAATTGCTCCGCGATGTTCCGATGCGCGGCCATTCTGCTCACCGAAACTCAGTGTATGCAATTCCACCAGGTGCTCGATGTGACCATCAGCTGAGAGCGTCGCCGAGATGGCGCACTGGCCTCCGAAAACGTTCCTCTCGCCGAAGCGCGCGTTCAATACGTCAAGATGGCGCATTCCGTTCAACAAGGGGATAATAACAGTGCTATCGCCCACCGCCGGAGTAAAGGATTCGATCGCTCCATCGAGATCGTAAGCCTTGCAACTCAAGAGGATGAGATCGAACGGTTTCGTCAACTTATCCGCCGTCACAGTTGGCGGAGAATTCAAGCGAAGATCGCCGAACACGCTTCTTACGAAAAGCCCATTTTTTGCGAGAGCTTCAGCTCGCTTTGGTCGCGCAAGAAATGTGACATCGCGACCTGCAGCAATCAACCTCGCGCCGAAATATCCGCCCAGCGCGCCGGCTCCAATAACAAGTATCCGCAAGATCATCTCCTCCTAGAACTCAAAAGATTGCTGTTGCGCGCGACTACGTTTCCCGCGCGCTCGCTGGAGCGGCCTTCTTGCAGCTCCAGTGATTTGGTTTCGCGAATGTCCGCGATTAGTCCGCAGCGCCCACAGGCCCCCCAAACGGAACCCAGGTTTTTCCGTCAAAGGTCTGAAGCTGGAGCGCCAGATAGGCCTGATTGTTGGTAGGGCTGGTGTTGATCGTCAGCCCTCGAGCGGCCAATGAGGGCGAAAAGTTCTTCAGATTGAGAGCCTGCTTCAGGATGTTCTCGCGGGTGAGATCGTTGCCACACTGCTCCAGTATCTTCTTTAAAATTTCGCCTTGAGTGACGCCGAGGACGTAGAAGGTCTCAGCAATATCCGCATTTGGCATGTATTTGGCTAGGAATGTCCGGTAGTTTTTGATCGCCGGGTCATCGCTCCATTTCGGATCCGTAGGGTCTTTCTGGAAAGTACTGGTTGTCACCCCCTTCGCGTTGTCGAGGCCTGCCGGGACAAGTGCGCCGGCGACCGAACTGGATGCGACGTTGATGACCGTCAGAGGATTCCAGCCGATTTCACGAACTTTCCGTATGGCTTGCGCGCCAAATTTGGGCGATCCCGCGAAGAAGAACGCTTCCGCACCAGAGCTTTTGAGCGTCACGATCTGGGAATCAATCGTCGGATCCGTCGTCTCGTAGGCTTTGGCTATGACGCGTTTATCAAAATCGTCCTTCAGAAAGGACCGAACGCCTCCGACAAGATCCTTTCCCATGTCATCGTTCTGGTAGAGAATCGCGATGCGCCCATTAGGCACTTTCTCGTTTATGAATTTCGCGTAAACCTTGCCTTCCGTATTGTAACTCGGCATGCCGGTCGTTGTGTAGGGATACGTGACATGGTCCGTGAACTTGTCTGCCCCCGCAACGACAAAAAGCTGTGGCACTTTTTTGTTATTTAGATATTTCAAGTTCGCTGTGATGCTCGCAGTCCCAAGCGGGCTGAAGATAAACGCGACCTCGTCACTCTCTACGAGCTTACGATTTTGTTCGACGGATTTGCTCGGTGTGTAGGCATCGTCAAGAGCGATAAACTTGATTTTGCGGCCGTTCACGCCTCCCGTGTCATTGATGTAGTCAACATAAGCTATCAGCGCCTTGCCTATGTTGCCCAACGCCGAGGCGGGACCGCTGAACGGAAATGTTGAACCCACCTTTATTTCCGTTGTGGTCACGCCAGGCATCTCCTGGGCATTCGTAACTTGCAACGACAACGCAGGTAGCAAAGCCAGCACCGCACCGGCGACCAAAAAATGCGTCCGTATCATCTATATTTCCTCCTCGTTATAGCGCATTTGGCGTTTCTCTTTTTCAATCCCTCCGCCTTGATGGCGGATCAGTTTTCTTGGGAGTGTGTCTTGAACGAGCATGCGGTGCTCGCCGCGACTTCATCTCCTCTTTGTCGGCAAGTATCCCCCACGCGCCAACCGCTTCAGCATGACACGGTGTTTTTCTCTGCGGGCTGACGACCCTCCGGGTGCTGGCGAGGGAATTTTGGGCCGACCTTGTGGTCAGTCCCTGTAGGGTGATTTCTTTGCGTCGAGTTCGCGGCGATAAGCGAGAAACGAATCGCTGCCAAAGGATGTTTTTTCATCAAAACCTTTGGCGACCTCGCTCTGCATTTGACGTTCAGTTCGCCGCAGCACGTTTTGCGGAAGAGGGCGTAAGTTGGCGCCAAACGCCGCCGCCATTACCTGCACCTCGCAGGCACGTTGAAGTATCGTCATCCGGAACAACGCTGCAGCCGCTGTGCTGCCGCAGGTTAGCAAGCCATGATGTCGAAGGATCATGTGGTTCTTGTCACCGAGCGATTTCACCAGTCGCTCTCGCTCGACGAGATCTGTCGAGATCCCTTCAAAATCGTGATAAGCGACCTGCCCAAAAAGCATCGCTCCATAAAAATTGTGCGGCGACAATCCCTCTTCGGTACATGCCACAGCCACGCCCGCGGTCGTATGTGTATGTGCAATAAAGTGCGCGTCCGGCCGTTCCGCATGAACAGCGGAATGAATCGTGAAGCCCGGCACGTTCACACGTCCCGGAATGTCCTCTACTTTATTTCCATCAAGATCTACCTTGATAAGATTGGATGCTTTGACTTCGTTGTACGCCAAGCCAAACGAGTTGATCAGGAAATGCCGGTTTGGACCTGGCGCTAGTGCTGTGATGTGATTGTAGATATGTTCGCACCAGCCGCGATCAAAAAAAATATGATAGAGAGCAGCGAGATCTTCGCGGACAATCCGTTCATCAGCCGTCATCGCGGTGCGACCGACGCTCTTCGGCGAAGTCTGAATGTTCATTTGTTCCTCCCTGCTTTTTTGATTGTGACGTCTGCGTCAATCAATTCAGTAGGTCTGGCTGCTCCTTGACGATTTTGGCGTACAGCGTTTGAAACTGAAACCACCCGGTGGTGGGAGAGCCGAGAACATTAAAGGCCTGCTGCGCCGAGCTCTCGGATATAAACTTGAGCGGCTGGTTGGTACGTGCCGCAGCGGCTTCGGCGAGAAGTTGGACTTGGCACGATCTTTCCATGGTGATGAACCACCAAACGGCCTCGTCAACTGTTTGACCGACGGTCAACAGACCATGGTTTTGGAGGATCGCGGCTTTGTGCGCTCCCAATGCCTGCACGATCTGCTGACCTTCGCTTAGCTCTACAGCAACTCCACCATAGTCTTCATAAAGCGCATGGTCATTGTAGAAGGCACATGCGTCCTGCGAAATGGGATCGAGCTTGCGGCCCAGAGCAGCAAACGCACGCCCATAAGTAGAATGAGAGTGAGCTGCTCCAACGGACTCCGGTCGCGCCATGTGAACGCTTGAATGGATAGCGAAAGCAGCCGCGTTCACGGGATGATCCCCTTCGACAACATGGCCGGTGTGATCGACACGAATGAGATCAGAGGCCTTGATCTGACTGAAGCTCATGCCAAAACCGTTTACCCAGAATGTGTCGGTAAATTCCGGATCCCGAGCGGTGATATGGCCGGCAACGCCTTCATCAAATCCGAATTTTGAAAACAGCCGAAAACCGGCTGCTAGACGCTCTTTTCGATGCTGCCGTTCTTCGGCGAGGGTAGAGAAGACGGGCGGTTGAGGTAACCCTCGGCCGATCTTTTTAGCCGCATCTTCTTTCTGATTATGTTTGTGTGTGAGAGCGTTCATAGGTCCTCCGATCAGCTTCGATGTCAGATCAACTTCTCTTCCAAACCGTTGGCGAGAAGTCGGGTCCCGATTGGACGGCGAAGGTGAGGCATAAGAACTGGACCTTCAATTGAGTTTTTTTCCCTGCTCCTGAGAATATCTCAACAAGTGCCCGTAGTTTCTGCGACGCAAAACGCGAGCGTCGTGTAACGTGCGCGAGCGTGTTTTCAGCGATCTACTTACTTGATGCATGCCGAATGCGATCGAGAGGGGTTCTCTACTCGTGCGACCCGCGTGAATCGGTGACGGAATGGCTTTCGTGGAACCATACTAGGAGAGGCGGTACGGGGTATTCTCACGAAGGTTGCGCTGTCGTGGCTCGGCTTCGAGCAACGACTTCGGCAGGGGCCTACCGGAGCGGTGTTAGTTTCGCAGCGCGGTTTTAAGTAGTGACTTCTAAAACGTGTAGTCACTATTGAAGTTATCGGACAAGATTGACGAATTCCAAAAAAGAACGCTAACCTAGTCCCGTGAGGGCCATGTAGAGCGTTCGATCGAAAAGTTTTCCCGAACTGGGCAAGGAAACATGACGGCGCGTGCAAGGCTCAATGCCTGGAGGAAAGCTATGAATATAAAGTTCGCCGTGTTCGCTGGATATGTGGGCCTGTCGCTAGTTGCTGCGTCTGCCATAGCTGCGGAACAACCTGGCGTTACCACTAACGAAATCAAGATCGGGGCAGTCTTTCCGTTTAGCGGTCCGGCGTCTTCGATCGGTCTCGTTGGGCGAGGCGTTGTGGCCTACGTGCAGCAGATAAATGATCGTGGTGGTATCAACGGCCGCAAGATCAATTACATCGCGATGGACGACGCCTTCAGCCCACCGAAGGCCGTAGAGCATGTGCGTAAGCTCGTTGAAAGCGATGAGATCGCCTTTATGTTCAGCCAGTTGGGCACCCCAGGGATTTCGGCGACGGCCAAATACCTTACGGCGAAGGGAATTCCATCCATCGGGATCGTCAGTGGTTCGAGCAAATTCACCGTTGTGGCCGATTACCCCCTCACCACCACAGGTCTGGTGAGCTACATGGTCGAGGGTCGCATCCACGCGAAGTATCTCAACAAAACTTTGCCGGGCAAAAAATACGCGATCCTGTATCAAAACGATGATCTCGGAAAAGATTATGTCAGCGCGTTTAAGTCATTCTTCAAGGACGACTTTGATAAGCGCGTCGTCACGGCCCAGTATGAAGTGTCGGAGCCGACCGTCGATTCTCAGGTCGTGAATCTCAAAAGCACGGGTGCCGAGGCGCTCTTCATCGCGGGCACCCCGAAATTTGCGGCCCAGGCGATCCGGAAGGCTGCGGAACTTGGCTGGAAAGCTCAGATCATTTTGAACTTCCCGTCATCCTCGATCGGTGGCACGTTGAAGCCAGCAGGTCTTGAAAATTCGATTGGCGTTGTCGCTGGCACCTTTAATAAGGATCCCAACGATCCGAAATGGGAAAAAGATGAGGACATCAAGGCCTACAAGGCTTTCTTCGACAAATATCTTCCGGGTGCTGATATTCAGAACGGCAGCTATCAGACTGGATACATCCAAGGCAAAATTCTCGAACAAATTCTAATTCAGTGCGGCAACGATCTTTCGCGCGCCAATATTATCAAGCAGGCCAAGTCGATCAAAAATTTGGTAGTGCCAACTGTGTTTCCAGGAATTTTCGTGAACACAAGTGAATCCAGCAATATGAACTGGACGCAGTTGCAACTGCAGCGTTGGAACGGATCCACGTGGGAGCAATTCGGCGGCACCCTCGATGACAAGTCTGAGTGAGGAAGGGGCCTAGCGCCCCTTCCATTTCATCTCGCACCCGCATGCCGGACGATCACATATCGTTTCGGTAGGCAGTTGTCTCTTCGTATTTTGCAGAGCTTGAATCATGACTGTTAAACCGGCGTCCAGCACAGCACCGCAAGGTCCGCACTTTGCTCCACGAGTAGTCAATATCGAGACCCGTGCCGACGGCACGCTTGTTTTGAGATCGCCGATCGCGTTCAAGAATCCAGAATGGTCGATTTTAGAGTTTCTTCCAAAGTGGGCGCAAAAAGCACCAGATCGTACATTTCTTGCCCAGCGTGGCAGCGACGGTGCATGGGAAAAAGTGTCCTATTCGCAGATGTGGGCGCGCGTGCAGGCTGTCGGCCAAGCTCTGCTTGATCGGGGTGCGCAGCGTGGAGATAAGCTCGCAATTCTTTCGGGCAATTCGATAGAGCACGCAGTTGTTATGTTTGCCGCGATGTCGGTTGGCCTGGTGGTGGCCCCGATTTCGCCGAATTATTCCATCATGCCCGGCGGCCTGGCGCGGCTGCAAGACATCAGTACGCTGCTCAAACCGTCGTTCGTCTTTGTGCAGGACAGCGATGTTTTCGCCGCCGCCCGTACTATTCCGGAGCTAGCCAGCGCAACCTGGATTGCGGCTGACCAGAAGGCCGGATCGCTAGCGATTAAGTCGCTCTATGAGATAAAACCAGGTGCGTCATTTGAGAAGGCGCTCCTCTCCATCGACAATAACGCACCCGCCAAGATATTGTTTACGTCTGGTTCGACAGGCCTACCTAAGGGCGTTATCAATACACATTTGATGATGGCCAGCGCGATCGAGATGGGATCGCTGCTCGTGAAGCCGCGCGAAGAGCCGGTTCAAGTGGAATGGCTCCCATGGCATCACACAATGGGAAGCAACGTCATCCTTCACGGTATACTCAAGCAAGGCGGCACTCTTTATATCGACGATGGCCGGCCGGTTCCGCAGTTGTTTCATAAGACCGTCGCCAATCTGAAGGAAATATCGCCAACCGCTATGTTCAACGTTCCCGCCGGCTACACATTGCTTTGCGAGGCATTGGAGATTGATGCGGATTTGCGAGCTAGCTTCTTCCGGCATATTGACCGGATCAGTTATGCGGGCTCGGCAATCTCTCGAACGACACTGGACAAGCTGTACCAGTTGGCGAAGACTACGACGGGATCGCATATTCCTGTGATGTCTGGTTACGGCACCACAGAAACTGCGCCAACGATCAGCACCACGCATTGGGCAACGGAAGAGCCGGGCGAACTCGGATTGCCCGCGCCGGGCCTCGAGTTAAAGTTGATCCCAACTGGCGATACATATGAAATTCGGGTCCGGGGTCCCAATGTGACGCCTGGGTATCTCGGACGCCCGGAAGTAACGGCTGCAGCCTTTGACGACGAAGGATTTTACCGGGTAGGTGACACGGTCTCGTTCCTCGATCCAGCTCATCCACATACGGGTCTGCGCTTTACGGGTCGGCTTTCCGAGAATTTCAAGCTCGCAAACGGAACGTGGGTGGTTGTCGGAAATCTACGCGCGGCAGTGTTGGCGGCGACACACGGTGTCTTGCAAGATGCCGTCATTGCTGGGGAGAATCGGGGATCGTGTGCGGTGCTCGGCTGGGTGAATCCCGTCAGAGCAAAAGAGCATGCCGTTGGTGGAACCGAGAACCTGGCAAGTGACCCCGGCGTAATCGCTTTTCTGCAGCAATGTTTCAGAGTGCACAATGCGAGCGTTGGAAGCAGTGATCGCATTTGTACCTTCACGCTTCTTGAAGAGCCTCCTTCACTCGCAGCGGGAGAGATTACCGACAAAGCTTACGTCAACCAACGTGCCGTATTAAGCCATAGAGCACCGCGCGTTGAGCTGCTGTATTCAACTGAGCGCTACGATCAGATTATTGTTATTTAGATACTATACGGTGCTAAAAGCTGGCAAAGGCACGAAAGACGTTTAGTCCTCGCTTCTAGGTTGAGCCGCATGGTTGAAAGCTGCGGCGCTTTGCTTGCAGCGCGCCGTCGCTGTTGCCAGAAGCTCGTCGCCCAAACCGCTTGATATCGGCATCGCGCGGGCGAGCACCAGTGCGCCAAGCATGCGGCAAACCAAATCCACCGCCTCGCTTCGCGTGTCAGGTGTGTCGGGCAATCGGTTGGCGACTGAAACAATCATGCGATCGAGGCCATCCGCAAATACCTGCTTAACGGCCTCGGACTGTCGCACCACCTCGCCAGCTAGGGCTGCTGCAGGGCAGGTCGAACCCAGCGCTTTCCGCGCTTCGTCCGAGAGGTAATCCGAAATGAATTCGTCCATGGTCAAGGACTGCTCACGTTTGGCATCCATGACGTGGAATGCATGATCGAAAGCCTCGACCGCCAGTTCATCCTTCGACTCAAAATGATTGTAAAAACCGCCATGGGTAAAGCCGGCGGCTTTCATGAGGTCGCTCACCGAAAGACCGTCAAAACCTCGTTCGCGGAAAAGGCGGGAAGCCTTCGCCACGATCCTCTCGCGGTTCTTTTGTGCCTGAGCCTCGGTGATGCGCACGGCCTCTTCTCCTTAACGGAACGACAGTCCCTCTACGATGATAATTATCATTAATATTGGTTGACATCCAGTTGGCAGGTAATGATGATACTTAACATCAAAGAGGCGCGGCGAATGCGCTACGGTCAGGGAGGGGTTAATGCCATTCTGGAAAGTTTATCATCCGGTCGGTGCGTTTACGGCCGAGGACAAGAAGGCCTTGTCTGGGCGAATTACCGATCTGTATCGCGGCCTGCCGAAATTTTACGTGATCGTCGTCTTTCAGGAGGTCGCTCCTGAGTCCTTCTATATCGGCGGTGAGGAAGCCACCAATTTCGTTCGCATCTGGATGGACCATATCGCGCGCTCATTCCCCGACAAGAACGCGAAGGACAAGTGGCTCGGCTGGGCGGAGGCTGCGCTGGCGCCTTACATCAAGGACCGCGGTCTGGATTGGGAAATCCATATCGACGAAACGCCGTTCGATCTCTGGCAGGTTCAAGGAATGAAGCCGCCACCGCCAAACTCAGAATACGAGAAGCTTTGGCGTGATCAGAACAAGCCAGTGCCTTATCCGATCGAAGAACCCGCCTGATCGCTACAGACGCACACGTACCCATCTTGAGTTCACGGGCCTGAGGCCCGTGAACTTGTGAATAAATAGGCGCGGGAGGCGCATCGAGATGAGTGACAATCAACGTTTCGCTATGATCACCGGCGCATCCTCCGGTATCGGGGTCGTTTACGCCCAGCGGCTCGCCAAACGCGGCCTGAATTTAATTCTGGTCGCCCGCCGGCAGGATCGGCTTGAAGAAATTGCAGCGCGCATTCGCAGCGAAAGCGGCCGTCTGGTCGAGATCGTCGTGGCTGATCTTGCCGACGCAAAGGATCTCGCGCGCGTCGAGGCGCTGTTGAGCGCGCGCGCCGATATCGATGTTCTGATCAACAATGCGGGACTGGGTTCGCTCGGCCCGATGGCCAAGGTCAGCGCGGATGCTCTCGATAACCTGATCAAGATCAACGTGATCGCTCTCACGCGGCTCTCCCATGCGGTGCTGCCCGGATTGGTTTCGCGAAATCTGGGTACGATCGTGAACATCGCATCAATGATTGCGGTCATGCCGGCGCCGGCGGCCGCAGCCTATTCAGGGTCGAAAGCCTATGTCCTGAACTTCACACGCTCGCTGCAAATGGAACTGGCCAAGACCAAAGTCGTTGTTCAGGCCGTTCTTCCCGGCCCGGTGCGAACTGAATTCTTTGAAGCGTCCGGTGTCAAGAACGCTCCTTTCCCGGATGAATCGTTCATGTCCGCCGAGCAATTGGTGGATTGCGCTCTCACGGCGCTGGACCGCGGCGAACTGGTTTGCTTCCCCGCGCTGGAAGACCTGTCGAACTGGACGCAGTTTGAAGAATCTCGCGTCAAGCTGAGTGAGGCCCTGATGAAGTCGGGCCCTCCCGCAACCCGGTACTCTGTATAGACGAGGGCGAGATGACCAAGCTTTTAGAGCAGGTGCTTGAGGCACATGGCGGACTCAAGCGATGGAAGAAGTTCAGGACTATCGAAACCGATGTCGTAAGCTGTGGCGAGTTACTTGACAGAAAGGTCGGTCGGGTCGGTGGGGCGCTGCGCACTTCGGCAAGTATGCACGAGCAGGTTAGTTTCACGGACTCTGTAGGCGGATCGGACAAGCGGCTGTCGTTTCGGCCGGATCGCGTTGCTATCGAAACAATCGACGGCAAGCCGATCATGGAACGCCTTGATCCTCGCTCGGCCTTTGCCGGTCACGATCTGAACACCCCCTGGGATCCGCTTCATCGCGCCTATTTTGGCGGTTACGCGATGTGGAGCTATCTCACGTCACCGTTTTCGTTTGTGGTGGATGGAGCGCAAATCTGGGATATTGATCCACTTGAGGACAACGGCGAGATATGGCGCGGAATACGTGTGGTTCTGCCGAGCACATTTGCCACGCACAGCCGGGCGCAGGAATTTTATTTTGGCGAGGATATGCTCTTGCGACGGCAGGACTATACCCTTGACGTTGCCGAGGGCCTTAACGTTGCGAACTATGCCCTCGACATCGTGGATGCAGATGGCTTCAAGCTGCCGTCGAAGCGACGCGCGTATTTATGCAACAAGAAATACGATGTGTTGCGGGACAGGCTGCTGATCTCGCTCGACATGTCAAACTTTTGCGTCACTGCGTAAAGACAATTTGGCGTCATATAGCTTTTTTGAAATGTTGCGTTTCGGCCGCAGATTCGTTTTCACAAGCGTGAGGAGCCATGGCGTCGATCGTTGCCAATGGATTCGATCGCGACCCCGTTTCGTGTATCGACCGGCTGCCCGGGATCATTCAAACGCGGCGCGGGGCGTTTGAAGACTGCCAAACACGTAACGTTTAGATGGGATTCCCTGTTCCTGCTGAGAGGGAGCCCTGTTAGCCCAAATTTTTTTCCCTGTTAATTTCTGCATGAATTTGTCAGGAAGTGACTGCAGCACAGCGGTTTTTCGATAAACGACTGTGTTCGAAATCTCCGAAACCGCAAATTTCCCTGTAAAATTCCCTGTTTGCAGGGAATTTGCGCGGAGACGGGTGCGATTAGCACTGCGTCGCCAGCCATCTCGGAGCATTGACCGACGCGGTCTTTGGCGCAGTCAGATTAATGGCCCCAGCAACGGACAGGCCAACCAACTACAAGCAAAGGCATGTCGTAATTTTGGGGGGGGGGGCTTGAGTTCATAAGCTTTTAACGTAGCCGAACCTTGTTTTGTTCCCGGCCAACGCGGAACATCGTCCGGCATTTCAGTTGTAGCTAAGATCGGTGGAAGTCCATTCTACGGCACTGGATACTACGGCGGTGGTGGACTCGGTGTTGTGATCGTGATCCTTCTGATCTTTGGAGAAATTCCTCCGCTCGCTTTCCGGCAAGAAGCCGAATCGGCCGTGCAGGCCGCGCGCCAACGTGATCAGTATGTTTCGGATCAAAGTCACTCGAGAGTCCTTTCGAACACCGGATGGATCGAATGTGCGCGGGACCAGCCCTAAAGGACAGTTTCAAATAAGTGCATAGGGTGCGCGGTTATTAGGCAACTGCCTCCGAGCAAGGCCGGCCAGCACAGATCACGACGTGCCCGTTCGGGAAATTCATTGAGTTTCAATGAATCTTCGTTTGGCACGCCTTCTGCATCGGTGTGATAGAGTTGGTTGCTAGGGTTCCGGCTTTGCGCGATGCAAGGTGCTGGTCCGAGAGCGGCCGCTTGTGGGGGAGACATCCCTACAGGTGCACGGCGGGACAAAAGCCCGGGAGACCTCGTTGGCCAAGGGATTGGCGGAGCGATGGTCTGTCGCCATTCCCTTTTTGTACGTTTTTACAAGAGGGATCTGCAATGAACAAACTCACATCCTTTCTCCGCTCTGTCGCTGTCGCTACCGCATTGACGGCAGCGCTCGCGTCGGCTGCATACGCAGCACCAAAGAAAGACTTCAAGATTGCCTGGTCGATCTATGTCGGCTGGATGCCATGGGGTTATGCGGCGGATACCGGCATCGTCAAGAAATGGGCGGACAAATACGGCATCACGATCGAAGTGAAGCAGTTCAACGACTATGTTGAGTCTATCAACCAGTACACTGCTGGCGCATACGATGCGGTGACCATCACCAATATGGACGCATTGTCGATTCCCGCCGCCGGTGGCGTGGACACGACGGCCGTCATTATGGGTGATTTTTCCAACGGCAATGACGCGATCATCCTGAAGGGGAAGTCCGATCTTGCTGCGATCAAGGGCCAGAAGATCAATCTGGTCGAATTCTCGGTCTCGCATTATTTGCTGGCGCGTGCGCTTGAGACAAAGAAGCTCACTGAGAAAGACGTCAAGGTTGTCAACACCTCGGACGCCGATCTCGCCGCGGCTTACAAAACACCGGAAGTGACCGCTGTGGTGACCTGGAATCCGATCGTCTCGGAAATCCTCGGCGCAAAGGACGCGAAGAAGGTATTCGATTCCTCGCAGATTCCGGGCGAGATCATGGACCTGATGGTCGCCAACACCGCCGTGGTGAAAGAGAATCCGGATTTTGCCAAGGCACTGGTCGGTATCTGGTACGAGACGATCACCAAAATGAACGCGCCGGGTGCTGATGGCAAAGCGGCGAAGGAAGCCATGGCCAAGGCATCAGGCACCGATCTCGCAGGTTTCGACAGCCAGCTCGCTTCGACAAAACTGTTCGACAAGCCCGCGGATGCTGAAGCCTTCACCAAGAGCAAGACTGTTGGAACGACGATGGACCGTGTGCGCAAGTTCCTTTTCGAAAAGGAATTGCTCGGCAAGGGTGCGAAGTCCGTTGACGCCGTCGGTATCGAGCTTGGCGACAAATCGGTGCTTGGCGACAAGGCCAATGTGAAGCTGCGCTTCGATGCCACCTACATGGACGCGGCAGCCAAGGGCAAGCTCTGAGCGGAACGTTGATGCAGCGTCGATAGGAGTCCGGTCATGCGACTCGTCAACATCCGGCCCGGCCGGCAGATGCGGTTCTATCTCGCCGCGCTGCCGTTCGTATTGCTGGCAGTCGCGTACTTCCTTGGTTCGAATGCGAGGCTTGCTGAAAATCCGAATGACAAGCTGTTGCCTGCGCTATCGAGTATGGTGCAGGCTGTGAAGCAGATGGCATTTCAGGCCGATACGCGCACCGGCGCATATCTCATGCTCTCTGATACGCTCGCGAGTCTTGGCCGGCTGGCCTCTGCGCTGTCAATTTCGACCGTTGCCGCGCTTGTTCTGGGAATTGTCATCGGATTGCTGCCGGGCGCGAATGCGTTGCTGGGTCCATTTGTTTCGGTCGCATCGATGGTTCCGCCTTTGGCGCTGCTTCCGATTTTGTTCATCGTGATGGGGCTCGGCGAGAACTCCAAGATCGCCCTGATTGTGATCGGGACACTGCCCTGTATCATTCGTGACCTCGCGATGAAGGTGCAGGAGCTGCCTCGCGAGCAATTGATCAAGGCACAAACGCTCGGCGCCTCGACGTGGCAGATCGCGCTGCGCGTGGTGATGCCGCAAATCCTGCCGCGCCTGATCGACTCTCTACGGCTTCAGCTTGGGCCCGCGTGGCTGTTTTTGATCGCCGCCGAAGCCATCGCCTCGGATTCCGGACTGGGCTATCGCATCTTTCTGGTCCGCCGATATCTCGCCATGGACATCATCATTCCTTACGTGATCTGGATCACGCTCCTTGCCTTCCTGATGGATGCTGGACTGCGCCTGCTCCAGCGCAAGGCGTTTCCGTGGTTTGCGTCGGTGAGGGCGGAATGAACGCGATCCGCTTTGATAACGTTTGGAAGGAGTACGGCGATCACATCGTGCTCGAGCAGATCACGCTCGACGTTGAGCCACGCGCATTTCTCGCGCTTGTCGGCCCATCGGGATGCGGCAAGACCACATTTCTGCGCATGCTGCTCGGCGAGGAGAGCCCGACGCGCGGACAGATTCTGGTTAACGGCGTGCCGCTGTCTCCGGAGCCGGATGCCGATCGCGGCGTTGTATTCCAGCGCTATTCCGTTTTTCCGCATCTGACGGTGCTGCAAAACGTTCTGCTTGGGCGAGAGCTTCAGCATGCGAAGATCACCGGCCGTTTGTTTGGAACAGCAAAGCGTACCGCAATCGACGAAGCGATGGTGCTGTTGGCGGAAGTTGGACTGGCCGGGCAGGAAAAGAAGTATCCGGCGGCGCTATCCGGCGGCATGCAACAGCGGCTGGCGCTAGCCCAGGCGATCATGCGCGGTCCCCGGATTCTTCTGCTCGATGAGCCGTTCGGCGCGCTCGATCCCGGTATTCGCGCAGACATTCATGTGTTGATGAAGCGGCTCTGGAACGAGACCGAACTCACCGTCGTCATGGTCACGCATGACTTGAGCGAGGCGTTCCGGCTGGCGACACGTGTGATCGCATTTGAACGTAACCGTAACCGGCCCGAGGAGCGCGAGCGCTACGGGGCCACCATTTCACGCGATCTCGAAATCTACCCGCGCAGAACCGCCGAGGTCCGGCGGCTTGCAACAAACCGCTCTGGCCGGGACGACCCGGCCAAACAGGGAGCATGAGCCGGGACGGCCCGGCGTGTCTGTCTGAGAAAGGGCAAACCATGATCCTGACCAAGGAGCAGCAGGCCGAAGTTGCGGCCAACAGAAAGCGCTACGAGGAATTGAAGGCGGCAGGACAGGGGCACGCGCCGCGCGCGCTGCCGCCTCCGACCCCGCGCGATGGTGCTGCTATCGCTGCTTCGGGAATCATTCATCGGGAGATCGTGCCCGGCGGCTGGTACTGGACCACGCGGCTTAACCGCGGCGAGGCGCTGCGGCTTGTAAACACTGGAGGCAGGTCCTGCATTAGTCTGCTGGCGTGGAGTGCGGCCGATACAAGCGAACGGTTGAATCACGCGGACACCATCAAAGTTCAATGGGCTGCCAGCCTGCGCAAGGGCCGCGTGATTCTGTCCGATATGGGCCGTGTGCTGTTCAGTATCGTGGAAGAGACCACCGGCGGTGCACATGATGCGCTCGCGGGCGCTTCCACGGTGGCAACAAACGAAGCCCGCTATCACACGACGACCCTTCGCAACACGCGCGACAACTTCATACTCGCGGCCGGAAAGTTAGGGCTCGACCGCCGCGATGTCCATCCGTGCATCAGCTTCTTTGCACCGGTGAATGTCGACGCCGAAGGGCGCTTTCAGTGGGATGCAAGCCGCCGCCAGGCAGGGGACTTTATCGACCTGCGCGCCGAGATGGATGTGCTGGTGGCATTGTCTAATTGTCCGCATCCGTTGGACCCGTCGCTGACCTATGCGACGGGCGATGCCGAAATCGTACGTTATCGCGCGGGACGCGTGGGAGATAATGACCTTTGCCGCACGGCGAGCGCGGAAGCCGCGCGCGCCTTTGAGAACAACGCCTTCTTCCTTAACTCCAGCTCGGAGGCGTGAGCGATGACGATTCACACCGTTCCGGTTCAGGGCCGCATCGTTCTCGACACCGAAATTCCGGCCAATGCTCCGTGGTCCGTCATTGTCCGCAAAGGGCAGACGTTGCGCATCATCGACAGCCATGGTCAGCAGGCGGTCGACACGCTGTTCTATCGCGCCGATGACTATCAGGAGCGCTACAGCGGTCAGGACACTTTGCGCGCGCAAGGTTCCGCCTATGTCAGCACGGGGACCCGCATCATGTCCAACGAGGGGCGTGTCATGCTGCGCGTCACAGCGGACACCTGCGGCTTGCATGATACGTCTGCGGGCGCCTGCTCGTGCGAAAGCAACACCGTTCGTTTCGGTCATGGCACCAAATATCTCCATGCCTGCCGCGAGAACTTCCTGATCGAGGCAGCGAAACACGGCATGTCGAAGCGCGACATCGTGCCAAATCTGAATTTTTTCATGAACGTGCCAATCGATCCCTCCGGAAATTTTACCGTGGTCGACGGCGTCTCAAAGCCCGGTGACTATGTCGAAATGGTCGCGGAGATGGATGTGCTGTGTCTGATCTCCAATTGCCCGCAAATCAATAATCCCTGTAACGGTTTCTTTCCGACGCCGATCCAGGTGATGATTTTCGAAGCGCAAGAGGACTGATCGAATGTTCAGCAAGGTCCTCATTGCCAACCGCGGCGAAATCGCTGGGCGGATCGGAAAAACATTGCGCCGTATGGGCATTGCGTCGGTTGCCGTCTATTCCGATGCCGATCGGTTCACGCGGCCGGTTCTTGATGCGGATGAAGCGATCCGTGTCGGTCCGGCGCCGGCTGCGGAGAGCTATCTCAACGTCGATGCGATCATTGCTGCATGCCTGCATAGCGGTGCGCAGGCGGTTCATCCGGGTTACGGATTTCTCTCCGAGAATCGCGGCTTTGCTGAGAAGCTGGCAGAGCGAGGCATTGCTTTCATTGGGCCGCGTCCCGAGCATCTCGATGCGTTCGGGTTGAAGCACAAGGCCCGCGAGATCGCACGGTTAAGCCGCGTTCCGCTGCTGCCAGGGTCCGGGCTGCTCGAGACCGTCGACGAAGCGTTGGCTGAAGCCGAAAATGTCGGTTACCCGTTGATGCTGAAAAGCACCGCGGGTGGCGGCGGCATTGGCATGCAGCTCTGTTACGATGCCGACGCGCTTCGTGAACGCTTTGCCACCGTGCAGCGCACGGCGCGGGCGAGCTTTGGCGACGCGCGGGTTTATCTCGAGCGGTTTGTCGCGGAGGCGCGGCACATCGAGGTGCAGATATTTGGCAACGGCAAGGGCAACGTGGTGGCGCTCGGCGAGCGCGACTGCTCGCTGCAGCGACGGAACCAGAAAGTCATCGAAGAAACACCGGCTCCGGGTCTGAGCGAAGAGATGCGGGCGCGACTTCATGAGGCTGCGGTTGCGCTGGGCAGGAGCGTGGCCTACGAGTCCGCCGGCACGGTGGAATTCATTTACGACGTCGAGCGCGAGGATTTCTACTTTCTTGAGGTCAACACCCGGCTTCAAGTCGAGCATCCGGTGACCGAGGCTGTGTTCGGCATCGATCTGGTTGAGTGGATGGTGCGGCAGGCTGCCGGTGAAGACGTATTGGCGGGATTGGGTCCGCTGGTGCCGAAGGGCGCGGCCATAGAGGTGCGGGTTTACGCCGAGAATCCCAATGCCGGGTTTCGTCCCAGCGCCGGACGCCTCACTTGTGTTTGTTTCCCGGATGATGCGCGTGTCGACGGATGGATCGAAACCGGCGTCGAGGTCACACCGTTTTATGACCCCATGCTGGCGAAGGTGATTGTCTCGGCGGACACGCGTAAGGATGCGATTGAAAAACTCGACAGAGTTCTGAACAGTTCAACTGTTGCTGGGATCGAAACCAACCTTGGCTATCTGCGTGCGATTGCCAACTCGGAGGTTTTCCGCAGCGGCCGCGTCGCCACAAATATCTTGAACGACTTCGTATATACCCCGCGTACCATCGATGTGCTTGCTCCCGGCGCGCAATCCGGCGTGCAGGAATTGCCAGGCCGACTGCATCTCTGGCATGTCGGCGTTCCACCGAGTGGCCCGATGGACGAGCGGTCGTTTCGCTTGGCCAATACCATTGTCGGGAATCCCGAGACGACGGCCGCACTGGAATTAACCGTCAATGGACCAACGTTGCGCTTCAACGCGGGAGCCACCATCGGTCTTGCCGGTGCACAAATGTCGGCAAAACTCGATGGTGTTGCGGTCGAGCATGGTTCGCCCGTGGTGATACGGGCGGGTCAGACGCTTGCGATCGGCAAGATCGAGGGTGCGGGTCAGCGCTGCTATCTCGCCGTGCGCGGTGGATTCGACGCGCCGGAGATTTTCGGATCGCGCGCGGTGTTCACGCTTGGGATGTTCGGCGGCCACGCTACCGGCGCGTTAAAGACGGGAGACGTGCTGCATATTGCTGAAGAGACCGGCGGTTTGAAGACTCCGCGTGGTTTGACGACCGAAGAGCGCCCTGTACTGACCCGTGACTGGGAGATCGGGGTAATTTACGGCCCGCATGGAGCGCCTGATTTCTTTCGTTACGATGACATCGCGACATTGTTTTCCGCGCAGTACGAAGTGCATTTCAACAGCGCGCGTACTGGCGTGCGGTTGACGGGGCCCAAGCCGGCGTGGGCGCGAGCGGATGGCGGCGAGGCGGGGCTGCATCCTTCCAACATTCACGATAATGCCTATGCGGTCGGATCAATCGATTTCACCGGCGACATGCCGATCATCCTCGGGCCGGACGGGCCGAGCCTCGGCGGTTTTGTTTGTCCTGCCGTGGTGGCGCGAGACGAACTCTGGAAAACCGGCCAGCTCCGGCCCGGTGACACCGTTCGTTTCGTCCCCGCATCCCGGAACGGCGATCCGGTCGCCGGACCGCTGCCATTGAATGGAAATTCAACTCTCGGGTCTGCTATCGTTGGACGGAGCGACGACGGGCCGCTCCCGGTGGTCTATCGGCGTGCAGGAGACGACAACCTGCTGGTCGAATATGGTTCGATGGAACTCGACATCGCGCTACGGCTTCGCGTTCACCTTCTTGCGGAGGCTGTCGCCCGGGTGAAGCTGCCGGGCATCATCGATCTCACCCCCGGCATTCGTTCGCTGCAAATCCACTATGACAGCGCGGTTCTTTCACGCCGCCGGTTGCTAGATGTTCTTCAAAGTCTTGAAGGAGGACTGCCTCCCGTTGATGCCATGAAAGTCCCGAGTCGCATCGTGCATCTGCCATTGTCTTGGAACGATCCGCAGGCTGTTCTGGCGATGCAGAAGTACCAGGAACTGGTGCGTGCCGATGCGCCGTGGTGTCCGTCGAATATCGAGTTCATCCGGCGCATCAACGGTCTGGACAGCGAAGACGACGTTAAGCGGATTGTCTTCGATGCGAGCTATCTCGTGCTCGGCCTTGGCGATGTCTACCTCGGCGCGCCGGTGGCAACGCCGGTCGATCCGCGTCACCGGCTTGTCACGACGAAATACAACCCAGCGCGAACCTGGACACCGGAGAATGCCGTCGGCATCGGCGGCGCCTATATGTGCATCTATGGCATGGAAGGGCCTGGCGGCTATCAATTGTTCGGCCGCACAATTCAAATGTGGAATACATGGCTAACCACACCTGTCTTCAAGCCGGGGCATCCATGGCTGCTGCGGTTCTTCGACGAGATTCGCTTTTTTCCCGTTAGTGCGGAGGAATTGCTGGAGGCCCGCGCGGCGTTCCCGCACGGCGCCTATCCGCTAAAGATCGAGGAGAGCGAATTTTCCTATGCTGATTATGCCAAGGCTCTGGTCCATGACCGCGACAGCATTGCGGCGTTCAAGCTGCGGCAACAGGCAGCCTTCGAGGGCGAACGTCAGCGGTGGAAGGATCTGCGCATCGATGAGGTGCCTGACGACGCTGGAGTCAGCGCGGGTGCTAATGCCGAGGATATTCCGGACGGCGATACTGGCGCGTTTTCGGAGGTTCCAGGCAATGTCTGGAAAATTCTGGTGAAGGAAGGCGCAGATGTCGCCGCTGGTGATGCGCTTGCGATCATCGAGTCGATGAAAATGGAAATCAGCGTACAGGCACCTGTCGCCGGTCGGATATCGTCTGTCCGCATCAGGCCTGGGCAGACGTTACGCGCGGGCGATATTGTTGCAGTGATCAACCCCCTAGGTTGAGAGCGATAATGCTTGGCGAGGTGAGAGATCGTTTGGGCTGTGAAAAGACAACGGGATGCGCCATTGCTGGCGCATCCCGTTGTCGCTTTTGAGGACAGTCAGAGCGCGGTCGCTTTGAGAAGGTAAGATACCTAATTTCGTGCAGGCTGGCTGTGTGTACCGAAAACCTTATTCGCGTTGCCTTGGCGGCGGTGTTGGCATTGGCGTCCGCGCGGTGCCATAGGCGCTTGCCGCTTGCCCGTTCAGTGGTAATGGGCAGCGATGCTGTTTCTGCTTTCGCGGATGAGCCGGCTGCGGTCGAACAGCGGTCGTGCTGGCGGGTACGATCTAACGTAGTCAGCCCCCTAAGCAGCTTAATGCTTATGAAACCGTCGGTTGACTGATAAGATTTGGTGAGGAGCGTTATCATCACTTGTTCTCGATATTCCATAACATCGGATGTGCGACTCCGATCAGAATCCCGAGGCGCGGCTTTGCCCAGACCAGGTTAGGGGTAGGGTCTTTGGAATCCGCGCGAGAAGTGTCGGTGGTTGTTCGCCTGTTAAGATCGCTTCGGTGATGGCCGGCGCCAGAAACGCATAGCGCAGCTCCTGCCGGACGACTTTCGGATGGAGTTTGACCGATTCTGCCAGCGACTCGACGCTGTCGAACTTGCCCAACTGTAGATCACGCAACCAAGCATGCGCCCGGACGATCGCCTGCAACAACTTTGGATCCGGCTGATCGGTATCTGTTGGGGATGGCGCAAGCGCGGGAGCGTTCTTTAGCGGCGCTTTCCACGGGATATTGAGCGCGTCTGCGTTGTCTGGCTGTAGGCGGATCTTGATGTTCTTCGGGTGAACGGCGACGTCAGCAACGGAATCCACGACATGGCGTCGGAGCTGATCGTCGGGAATCTGCGCGTCAAGTGTGAAGTGATCCCGGCGTTGATGACGAGGCTTTCGATAAGTTGCGCCGGAATGCGAGCGATCGAGCCAGCTTGAGCCTTTCTGCCGCGCATAAGCGCCCGTGAAATATAGAACCGGTAACGGATGCCGTTCTTCACCGTAAAACTCGGGCTCATGTAATTGCCGCGATCATCGCGAAGTTTGCCGGCGAGAAGGGCTCCGCTGGCTGATTGCCGGGTTCGGGTGGTCACGCGGTTTGCGGCGAGCAGGGTCTGCACCTGATCAAAGACTTTCTGATCGAGAATTGGCTTATGCTCGGCGGGATACCACTTGCCGCCATGATGCACCTCGCCGAGATACACGCGATTCTTCAGGACATGGGCGAGGGGACCATAAGTGAAGGGGATGCCGCCGCGATATTTGGGCACTTTGGTGTCGCGTCGTTTGGTGATGATGCCGCGGCGATCGAGATCCTGCACCAGCAGGCTAAAGGATTTGAGCGCCAGATACTGTTTGAAGATGACGCGGACGGTTTCGGCTTCTTTCGGGTTGATCACGAGTTTCTTGTTCTTGGCCTCATAGCCGAGTGGAACGGTGCTGCCGGTCCATTTGCCTTTGCGGCGGGAGGCGGCGACCTTGTCCCGCACGCGCTCGGACGCTAGCTCTCTCGCTCGAACTGGGCGAATGACAGCAGCACGTTCAGTGTCAACCGCCCCATGGAGGAGGTGGTGTTGAATTGCTGGGTTACAGCGACGAACGATATGGATCTCCGGTCGAAGGTCTCGACCAGCTTGGCGAAGTCGGCGAGCGAGCGCGTCAACCGGTCGATCTTGTAGACCACGATCACATCAATCAGCCCGGATTCAATGTCTGCGAGAAGTTGCTTTAGGGCAGGGCGGTCGAGGTTGCCGCCCGAGTAAGCTGGATCATCATATTGTTGGGGGAGGATACGCCAGCCGTGTGAGGCCTGGCTTTTGATATAGGCTTCACAGGCCTCGTGCTGGGCATCGAGAGAATTGAACTCAAGTTCAAGTCCATGCTCGGTGGATTTCCGCGTTTAGATAGCACAGCGAACTGGTTTGATATTATTTGCGGCCATGTCGCCCTCGCTTAGAGACGGATACCGGGGCCGTCTTGCCGATCTCATTCTTCTTCGTCCGCAGCCCAAAGAACTTCGGACCGTTCCATCGCGTACCCGTAATCCTGTTGGCGATCTCCGAGAGGCTGGTGAAGACCTCGCCATGGTAGCCGAAGCCCTTGGCTAACACCGTGACCTTGTGAGTCTGGTCGTTCCAGACCCGCACCAGCTCGGAGCCGGCTTTGATCCGCTGTGGCACTTCAGGACGACCCGTCTTTCCGGAAGCCATCGATCGGAGGTGCCCGAGTAGCTTCTTTGCCTCTCGGGAAAGACCGCCATAGGCTTTCTCTTGAATCTGCTGGGCAATACTCCGCCGCAGCAGGTCCGGTCCGAACGCCGGAGGCGGATCGGACCGAAACAGCTGGCGGTATCGAGCCCGCAACGCGGCAATCGGCATAGAGCCGAGCTGGCCAAGCTCGGCCTCCACATCAGGATCAACCGACCGCCCGTTCACTGTCGGGCGGGCGTCCATCACTTAGACCCCGAAGGCTCACCGATCCGGTAACGACGCTCACCAGCAACCTTGTCGGAGGTCAGGTTGAGCTTCAGCTTCTTGCGGACGACTTCGGCAAAGAAACCTCGCACCGAATGCTGCTGCCAGCCGGTCGCTTTCATGATAGCGGCGATGGTTGTGCCACCAGGCGATCGAAGCATCGCGAGCACCGTGGTCAGTTTCGACGAGTTTCGGACGGGTTGCGGGATCGAGGTTTGGGAGGAGTGACCTTTCGCGGGGGGCGACTGGGCAATAGCTTCGCGGGTGCGCGTTGTTAATGGCTTAACGGCATTTTGCGCTCGTGAGCGCTTTGCCTTCGGCGAGCGAGCGTCTTTTGCAACCTTCGATGGTCGACGTGCTGCTACGATCGGTTTGCGTTTTGCACCGGCTTTGGTCTTCTTGAGTTTCTGGATGCTCATGGGGGCTTCTTCGGGATGCGCGCAACATCAGCGTTGCACTGACCCGACCCGCCGATCGCAACGCGGGGCGGGCAGGAGCTGATCAGGTAGATCAGAATTAAGTGGTTTCGGAATGCAGGCTGCGTTTGATCGCAAGAGCCGCCTTGAACAGGTCCTGCGCCTTGTGCGCCGGACCCTCGAAGTCCATCAGGATCTGAACTGAGCGGCTTACATTGCCGGCACGGGCGCAGATTTCGGCAGCTCGCGCGATGCTGTACCACCACACATGCTTCCTGTGCTGCTGAAGTCGAGCAGATTGTGAGCAATCTTATGGCGTTGTTGGGCGGACACGGAGCATTTTGTGATACTGAGCAGCATCCAATGACAGTAAGGGGCCATGCTGAATGGCACTGAATGGCACTGTTATCCCCGCCGGGCCGATGGAGTGCTACTACACGCTTCCTATTTAACGGTTTCGATGATATTGCGACCAGCAAGTGCGCATATCTGTCGTGTTTGATTGACTTCCGACCAACTATAGTATAATTACTATATTCGAAATGAGTGATAGCGATACTCCGATCGAATGGGTCGGATCCTCTAGGGATGACCTGTCTGCCTTTCCAAGGAAGGTGAAGGAGACTATGGGCTTTGCGTTGCGCACTGCCCAGAAGGGCGGCAAGCATATCGATGCAAAGCCGCTGAAGGGGTTCGGCGGAGCAAGTATCCTCGAAAATCATTGAAGACTTCGATGGCAACACCTATCGAGGCGTCTATGCCGTTAAGATGAAAGGCGTGATCTATGTTCTGCACGCGTTTCAGAAGAAATCGAAAAGCGGCATCAAGACGCCGGAATTCGAGATCAAGAAAATTCAGCAGCGTCTAAAAATGGCGGAGAAGGCTTATGCAAGCAGAAAAAAAGAAGACGGCGAAAAGCAAGGCAAAGGTCGTAAAAAGCAGCGGTAACGTATTTGCTGATATTGGGTTGTCGAACGCTGAAGCTCATTCGGTCAAGGCCGATCTTGTGATCGCTATCGGTGATATTATTCGAGCCAAGGGCCTGACCCAGGCCCAGGCGGCCGCTCGTCTTGGTCTGGCTCAGCCTGATGTCTCAAAGCTCCTGAGAGGGCAGTTTAGCGGATACACCTATGACCGGCTGTTTTCTTATTTGAACGCTTTGGGTGAGAAAGTGCGCATCGAGGTGTCGGAAGCCAAAAACAAAAAAGAGGCGCGCCTAGAGCTGGAGCTTGCCTGAAGGTTTTTGGTTGCACCTGTGGATGACTGGAAATCTGAACCCACAACCTAAATAAAAAATACTAGGTATAATAATACTAGTTGAGGGAACGCTCCTCATCGTCATGTATTATATGGAACCTGCATAAGCGGCCCAAACGGCCTCTGTCTTACTGGACTCTGGATCTGACTGACGGGACCCTAGGTCTGGACGAGCTATATTAGCCAAAGTTCTGAACCAGGCCTTCAAGTCGCCGGTTCTGCTCCCCAACAACCAATCCTGTTCCGCTGTACCCGACTTAGCAAACGCTCGGGGCCATGGCCGTACCTGTTACGGACGTCATGGAGACGCATTCGTCGCGTATTGGTCCGCGAGACAGCTGCCTGGAAGTGGGCAAAGCGGAACGCGTTGTTTTGGTCACCTCGGATGCAGGCGCGCGCTGAGGCCTCAATCCAATGGTATGAAAAGAACCATCGCGGCATCGATAAGGCTCAGCGTGCCTACTTAGTAATCGAGGATCATTTGGGCTGAGCACTGCAACTAAGCGTTCAATCCCAAGCGAAGATGAGATTCGCGTAATGATGCGTTATGGAACGTTGTTCATCGCCAGGAGATGCGAACCCGATCCAAGCTCGGAATGGAAAGACGGTCTTCTTGTTCGTGGGGAGCTGATATTCCGAAGCGAGGATCGATCGGGCCAGTCACGTTGGCTCAAGAATATTGTCCGCGGCGCAAGTAAGCCGCCAGGCCAGCCCTTTGGAAGCATAGCTAAGCTCCACTTTTCCTCCCAGACTCATCTCGGAGCATTGGCCGACGCGGTCTTTGGCGCAGTCAGATTAATGCCCCAGCAACGGACAGGCCAACCAACCACAAGCAAAGGCATGTCGTAATTCTGGGCCTTGAGTTCATAAGCTTTGAACGTAGCCGAACCTTGATTTGTTCCCGGCCAACGCGGAACATCGTCCGGGCATTTCAGTTGTAGCTAAGATCGGTGGAAGTCCATTCTACGGCACTGGATATCTCAAATATCGATAATACCCAATGAAATACATTTGGCGACTCCGTGCGTTTTGTTCAACGCGCCCAGTTTTCCCAAGGCCTGCTTGATGTAGGTTTCGACCGTCTCTGACGAAAGATGTAGAATCTCAGCAGTGTCTTGGACAGTCTTACCTTGCGCAGCCCAGCTCATCGCTTCTCGTTCGCGCTGTGTCAGACGAACAATGCTAAACGCGTCGTCCTGTTTGAATATCGATTTTGAGCCACGTTCGGTTGTGCGGGCCACGTCGATGGCGCGCTGTACCCAATAGATCATAATGAGATGAAGTTCGTGGCTGTGTCGGGTAAATAAGCTATTGAACCATTTCGGCTCGTCCTCCCAGAAGAACACAGTCGAACTGGTGTGGATGGCGCCAAGTCTGTCTCGATAGTGAAACGGGACGACAAATCCCTCTGTGAAGCCAAACTCTCTGGCGGCATCCATCATCTTCACTTCGGGCGGCCGCTTCCGCGTTACAGCCTTGGGAAGCTTCAATTCGCTCCAACGGAATGGAGTATTGCTCCTTCGCACACGCGCGAGTGCGGGGTCGATGTGAACAAAATCATTTTGAAGATAGGTGCGCTCCCACGCGGGTCGGTGGGTCCCTGTGTAGTACGGAACGTCGAGGTTAGGCTGACCTGCATCAATGAACGTGAAAGACGAGAAACCGTAGTTTTGGATAATCCGATTTAGGGTGGTTCGAAGGTCATCCATTGAGCGGCACGCCTCAATCGCTCCTATTGAATCTTCTAAAGGCATACTGAAACCCCCATTTACCGGGGGTGCCCACAAGCCGAATTTGGTCCCTCATCAAGAAAAAGCTGAGGGACTTAAAATGAGCATCCCCCTACGCCAGTATCGAGCGATCATAACCACAGAAGCAGACAGTCCCAAAGAGGTTGCGGGGTTTTACCTGTTTCGCAAAGGGCTATTCGTTGACAAATGCGGCTGGGCGTTGCCGTTCGACAAAGATGGAGAACGGGACCAGTTCGATAGGCCGGATACCGAATACGGCCTCTTGTACAGCGAAGACTCCCTCATCGCGGGCTTCCGGGCAATACGCACGGACCGACCATACCTCGCTCAGACAGCATTTCCCCAGCTCGCAACATTCCGGCCGTTTCCGCGCTCAGTGGATGCATGGGAGATCAGCCGTTTCGGCGTCATGGCATTGCACAACGAGCGTGCCGTCGCCCGGATCAATTACGCCCTTATGTTCAGGTTTGCCGAGATCAGGCAGGCGTCCTCGTTGGTCGCGATAGCCGATTTGACCTATGAGCGCTTCCTCTCGTTGCTCGGTATCAAAACCCGCCGATATGGCCCGCCGCAAGAAATAGGCCGCCGTGCGTTCGGCGAACCGCTGATCACCGTTGCAGGCGAGATTCCGCTGCTTGCCCAAGAAGCTCTGCGGATCGCGTACTTTGCCGAAATCTCAAACAATCTGGAGATCGACGATGCCGCACATGTTTTCGGACGTTCGCTCGTTTCGGCGTGATCCGCTCAACTTTCTCTTGGCGCGGGGCAATTCGGCGCCGATGGGGTTGGAGCGGCTATACCTCGGACCGAGTCCTGTGCTGCTTGTTACCGACCCCGACCTTATCAGACCCATTTTAAGGGCTCCCGAAACCGAGATTGGAAAGGGGCGGTTGATTAAAAAGCTCACGCCGGTGTTTGGCCGTAGCTCGCTTATGCTGCCTGGCGATGAGCACAAACGCCGCCGCGCGGTATTGCACAAGCACATGGCAAAGGGAAACGTTGAACGCTATTTGCCGCAGATGTGTGCCGAGATCCGCGCGGTTGGCGCAAAGTTGGCGAAGTCGGGCACTTTTGATCCGCACGAATTCACCGCTGCTCTAGCTTTGCGAACGATCTGCATTGCTGTCTTTGGAAGCCAAGTCATTTCTCACGGTGACGAAGAGGCGTTGGTTCAAGCCGTCGGAATGATTGAGGATGATCTCGCCGACGACATGTTTCGGGTGGCGCCGATTGGACCCGTAGGCTGGCTACGACGAAGGCGCCGCAGGGCTTTTGCAAAGCTGGCCATGTCAACCGTTGTAGAACGGCTTCGCAGTGGCGCGGGCAAGACAAGCGCCCTCAAAGACATGGAAGACCTCGGCATTGATCGGTCCGTAGATGGCCCAATCGACATTCTTGTCCAGGACCGCTCCAAGCTGATCGGTTCGGCGTTCGCTGAGCGCGCGATGAAATTCGCGCGCGAAACGCCAGAGGCTATGCTCTGTCATTTATTGACCCCGAATTGTCTTTAGCTACCGGCAAAGACGTGCTCACGACCAGCGCAACGAGGACGGTGACAACGAAGAATAGGAGGCTCGCTGGACGAGATTGTGCCTTTTGAACAATCTGCAAGATAATTTGTGCTGTGTGCTCTTTATGGGCGGGGACCTCGTTCGAGGGCCGCTCGAAGACTGCCAGACAGGCTCCTTACGTCCCGTCCACAGCGCTTCCCAGATCGAAGTGTGATCGCCGCCCGGATCGGGAGAGCGGGCTCGTCTCTATCGGCCGCTCCCGCACCGACTGTCCCAAATTGTCAAATTCGGAAAACGGGATTCTTTGGAGTTTCTGCTCAATGGTCTTCCGCTGCGAAGCGTTGCAGCTTTTCGGCATTCAGAACTGTGATCGACCCATAGCTTGTATTCACCCATCCGTTCTCCGCAAATCGCTTCAATGCGGCATTGACTTGTCTGCGTGAAACGCTGGCCATCGTGCCGACCTCAGTCTGCGTCAACAGGACCTGTTCGCTACTCCATGTCATGCGTTGCAGGACAGAGGCTATCCTGCGATCGGGATCGGGCTCCCGCAGATCGTGGATTACTCTGATGAGGACATCGACACCGTGCATCAGATTCTGGCAGAAATTGCGAATGACCGATGGATCGGCGCTGGTCATCTGGTCCATCTGCGCGAGGGGCAGATGCATCGACCAGGTCTCCACCAGCGCGCGCAGTTCGAGCCGCCGCGGTTGGCGGATCAGATAGCTATCTTCTCCGGTCCAGGCGCCAGGCACACCCATATGGATCAACCGAGGAGCCTCGTCCTGCGGAGCGGTGTTCACCGTCACCACGCCGCTTACGAGACCATAGATGCCCCCCAAGTCGTCGCCGAAGTGATAGATTACCTCTCCGGGCGAGAAATGCAGCAGGACGGAACGCCGCAGGACCTCGCTCCGGAAGGCCTCTGGTTGATATGACAGCCATCCGTTCTGCCGCAGGATGGACTCAGCCACATCTCTCTTGATCAATTTCGCACTCATGTGGAGCGCGTAGCACATAATTTTGAAGAATGTACCAACGGGACAATCTCACTCTGCGTGTGCTGCATTCTTCGCTTACATGGAAACGATCGTCCTCTCCATGTTTAGCTTAATTGTCGTCTTCCGCTGCGAAGAGCCGCAGCTCTTCAGCATTCAGGATCGTGATCGACCGATAGCTGGTTTCCAGCCATCTATTCTCCGCAAATCGCTTCAATGCAGCATTGACCTGCCTGCGTGAAGCGCGGGCCATGGCGCCGATTTCGGTCTGGGTCAGCGGGAGGGGATGCTTTCCGATCGACGCTGAGCGCTGCAGGACAGAGGCGATCCTGCGATCGGGATCGACCTTCTGCAGATCATGGATAACCCTGATGAGGGCGTCGACACTGCTCATGATGATCTGCCCGAAGTTGTGAGCGACCATCGGATCGGCACTGGCCATCTGGTCCATCTGGTCCAGAGGCAGATGCATCGACCAGGTCTCCACCATCGCGCGCAGTTCGAGCCGCCGCGGTTGGCGGATCAGATAGCTATCTTCTCCGGTCCAGGCGCCCGGCACGCCCATATGGATCAACCGAGGAGCCTCGTCCTGCGGAGCGGTGTTCACCGTCACCACGCCGCTTACGAGACCATAGATGCCCCCCAAGTCGTCGCCGAGGTGATAAATTACCTCTCCGGGCGAGAAATGCAGCAGGACGGAGCGCCGCAGGACCTCGCTCCGGAAGGCCTCTGGTTGATATGACAGCCATCCGTTCTGCCGCAGGATGGACTCCGCCGTGTCTCTCTTGATCAATGTCGTACTCATGAAAGAACACGTAGCACAAATTATCTTACAGATTGTTCCAGCGGGACAATAGCGTTCTGCACGGCCTGTATTCTCTGCTGTCAAAACAAACGTATTTCAGAGAAGGAGCGGCCATGGCTCGACAAATCTACATAAAGAAGAGCCAAATCCGTCGATCGCCGGATCGTCGTCCTGACGTTTGGAACGAGGCCGTCTCAAGGCTGCGGCTTCGACGGATTATCAGCAACAAACCGAACGCACTCACCCTTGAGCTATTCAGGCTGCTACCCGCGCCTGTGTGACAGCAGAAAAATCGCTGTTGCTACCCAACGCCAAATCCACGGCGCGCCACATTGTCGGAGTTTGTCCTTTGAGATTCGTCATCGCCGCCGCAGCAATCCTGCTGACTTCCGTTCCGCTCTTAGCCGCCGATCTTGTGCCTGTGCCTGTGCCTTCGCCCAAGCCCAAGCCCAAGCCCACAATTGAGTCGAGCGGCCCGAGCTTCGCCGTCACCGGCTATTTATGGGCTTCCGCGCTTAACGGGCGAAGCTCCACGTTGCCGCCTCTGCCCGCGACCGATATCGACCTCAGCTTTGGCGACATCCTCAAGAATATGAACGGCGCCATGATGGGAGCTGCCGAAATGCGGCTCGGGCGCTGGGGATTCGTGACGGATGCGATGTTCTCGCAGGTCACGGCTGGTGGTGCATTGCCGGGGCCTTATTTTTCTTCGGCAAAGGTCCGCTCGCAAACGCTCACGCTGCAGGCGTCGGTGCTCTATCGGCTCTACGCCGATGAGAGATTCGATCTTGATGTCGGCGCCGGCTTTCGTTTCTGGAATCTCGACAACCGACTGACGATCCAGCCAGGCTCCCTCAACCTCCAAATCAATCACAGCGAGTCTGAGAACTGGTTTGATCCGGTCATCAGTGCCCGCATGATTACCCGGCTTGGCGGTCCTTGGAGCGTCACACTTGCTGGAGACATTGGCGGCTTTGATGCCGGCGCCAGGCTGACTTGGCAGGCGTTAGGCACGGTCAACTACCAGTGGAACGACAACTGGCGGTTCCAAGCCGGTTACCGCGCGCTCTATGTCGATTATCGCAAGGGCGACTTCTTCTACGACACCACGATGCACGGCCCGATCATCGCCGCAACCTATCGGTTCTGAACGGTTCTTGCGTTGAGCGGCGTCAGGCTCCGCTCAGCCTATAGCAAGGACCAAGGGAGTCACCATGAAAGACCATTCCTCGCAGCGAAGACGATCATCTCCGCAATCGGAGCGGTAACCAATCGTTTCCCGAGCGATGCCGGGTGAGGTGAGATCAGCGATGTCCGTTCTCGATATTTTCGCCTGGATCGTACTCGTCGTGCTGGTCGCGAGCACGCTCGCGGTTGTGATCTTCCTCGCTATGCTACCGGGCATGATTGCCCGCAAGCGCAGCCATCCTTGGGTCGATGCTATCACCGTGGGTGGTTGGGTGACGCTGTTTCTCGGCTTCGTGCTTTGGCCGGTCGTTCTGGTCTGGGCGTATGTGGATTGGCCGGCGAATCCGCACTCGGCTCCGGGCAAGGGGGCTGCCGCGCCATGATCATGGTTCTCCTCAATGTGTATCTCGCTCTGCTCTTTGGCACAGCTCAAGTTTCAGCAATTGCGCTTCGATCAGACAATGCAGCTCCAGAGCAGTGGAGCCGGCCGCAGTTTCGATGTCGAGCAACACCGGGCCGAGGTCGAGCAACTGAAAGCCCAACTCGACGGCGCCCGGTGGAATCTGGACAAGACCGTGGTTCGCGCGCCAGCCGACGGCTACGTCACCAATGTCGCGCTGCGCAAAGGGGCCCGCGTTGCCAATCTGCCGCTGACCCCGGTGATGGCCTTTATCGACACATCGGAGACGATCATCGGCGTGGAGATCGACCAGATCAGCGCGCGCTATCTCGCGCCAGGCCAGGACGTTGAACTCACCTTCAAGATGAGGCCAGGCATGGTGCAAACTGGCAAGGTCGAGAGCATTCTGCAGGCGATCGCGACAGGCCAGGTCCAGGCCTCCGGACTTGCGGTCGCGCCCAAAGCAGTCACATCGGCGCCCTTCGTCGTGCGCGTACGGCTCTACGACGACGCCTTTGCCAGATCACTACCGGCCGGCAGTACCGGTGACGCGGCGATCTTCACCGATCACGTCAAACCCGCGCACCTGATCCGCAAGGTGATACTGCGCCAGATCGCAATCACCAACTATGTAAACCCGTTTTGATGAAACGCGGTGCCGACGCGGCCTGCTCCGTCATCGCCGCCGCCGCAATCCTAGGGAAAGATTGATAATGTTGTTCGTCACGAGGCACTTTATCACCACTGTTCTCGCGCCCGTGCCAGATGAAACGATTTCTGCCGGCTAATCGCGTCGCACGGCAAGAATCTACATGCCGGAGTCAGAACGCGCGAGGCATTCGATAGGTTTTTAAATGCCCCGCGGCTCAAGGAGCCCTTTCATCTGCTTGGTCGATCTCCAGGTGTAGATAGCAACCGCGCAGGCGATCGTGAGTAGGATCGTCGCCGCTACGAAGGGAACTTGTGGCGAGATGCGGTGAAGAGTGGCTCCGGCGAGGGGGCCGATCGTTTGGCCCAACCCCTGTGCGACGACGTTGATGCCGGCCGCCTTGCCCTGAGCGCCAGCTCCTGTCCGCAAACTCAGCGAAGCGAGATTGCCGGGAAGCATAAGGCCGAGACCGATGCCGAGCAGGACGAGCGCGCCGAAAATCTCGACATAGCTGTTCACCATGCTGCAAATCAGCATTGACACTACGGCGAGCAGGGCGCCCACACCCAACAACCTAGCTGGTTGCCATCGAAGGAGGTGAACCGCGCATATCTGGACGGCAATCATCGCGATTGCGGTCGCCATGAGCGCTGCTCCTCCACGCGAGATCGATTCCTCCACTGTGAATCCCAGTGCATCTTGCAGACGTAGCGCCGTCACCTGCTGCAGGATGCTATAGGCGGAGATCGACACGACAGTGATCATGAGAAACGGCCATATCCTCGCAAACGACAGGCGAGCATCGACTGACGTGTTGCGTATTTCACGGACGGGCTCCTTGGCAAATAAGAGAACGCTCGCTAAGGCGACGATGGCGAGCGCAGCCACGATGGCGAAAGCCCACGCAGGATCGGTAGCGGCGATCTGCCATGCGAGCGCTGCGCCAAGGATGGCGCCTAAGCCAATAGCCGCCCCAAGATTGCCCATTCCGCCGGCCCGCTGTGCAGGCGTGGTGATGTCAGCCATATAAGCCTGCGCCGCAGGCAACATGCCGCTGGAGGCAAGCGATTGCGCAGCCCTGACGGAGATGAAGAGACCCAGCGTCAAGACAGCGCTCAAGGTGCCGGCCAAACGAAGATGTACAATCGTGCCGAACGCGGCAGCCGCAATGGCGGATCCAGCCACCGCCGTCAGCAGGATTGGTCTGCGTCCTATTCGTTCGCTGAGATACCCCCAAAGCGGCGCTGACGCCATGAGCAGCAGCGCGGAGATGCTGAGGATTGCGCCGGTCTGGATATCCGAAAAGCCGAGACGGCGGCCCAGCGGAGGCAGCACGACGAGAAGGAATGATTGTCCGGTAATGTTGATCGTCAGGCTCAGAAACAGGGCGAACTGTGCTTTCGTCGTGCGTGATCGAACTTCCATATTCCCCGTGCCGTGGATCATCATCCGTGTCTGAACTGAACCTCGCAGGTGTTTAGTCCGAATCGGCTTCCGGAACTAGTACTATGGCGAGCTCCAGCTTCTCGTAGCTTTGTCGTCGATCATCCGAACATGGCAGGCCCGCAGTTTTCCGACTGCTGATCTCTGAATCGCCGCCGATACAGAATTTGGAAGTGCGCATCAGGCGACGCGGCTAAGGCTCTTTCTGCTCCCAGCTCTGACGGCAGGCTCGCGCCCTACGCTTAGGCCGAAAATCGCTACCAATAGGGTCAATCTTTGATGGCAGCGCTGCTCGGCTGCGTGTGCCGCCATTGTCGAATGGTAGCGATGCGCTGCTCGGGCGGGACGAAATCTGACCCGCCCGTGCATTTTGCGCCTGTCTTATGGCAAGGGCTGTGGCTTCGGGAAACTCCACTTGCCGTTGAGGATCTCGGCGCGTGGTTGATAGAGTCTCACGGTATAGTTCCAACCGGGCGTGGTCGGCAGGCAATTGGCGATCTTGCCATCGCAGCCGCCGAATTGGATGGCGATGGTGCCGTCAGCGCCTTTCTTTGCGGTCAGATTATTCAGCGAATAGGCGTTGTAAGGATTTTTCTCGAAGTAGCCTTGCGCGTTGTACACGCTGACCGACCAGAAGCTATCGACCGGAACGTCTCCGACATTGAGCTTGTACACTGTTGCTCCGTCGTTCTTAGGCACCGTGCCGCTGAGGTAGGTCGCATCCTTGGCGGGATTGCCGCCCCAACCGGTCGCGGTCCCGATCAGGTGCTGGATCGGATCGACGTCGTCCTTCGAGCCGAAGGCCTTGTTGTAATCGGGGATCGTCGCGCCGAGTACGAGCAGGGCATCACGCACCTTCTTCTGGCTCGCCTGATCCCAGTTCGGCACCTCGAATTTTCCGGCGCTCTTCTGGCTGACTTTGATCGCGTCCTGAAGTGAATGGACCCGTTCTATGTCCTTAGGATCGGCAGGGTCAACCAGCGTGCGCACGGCGATAAACACGTAGCGCGTGCCGACATTCTCTTTCGTCAGGACATGAGTGCCGGCACCGTAAAAGACCCATGGCACATAGTGGTCCTCGTCGACCACCTGCATCGACATGAAGCGCTTGCCCGCATCGGGGAGTGTGGTCGTGACCGGGCCAGCGTCGAGATCGAACACCGCCTCCGAATAGAGCGTGTCACGATTCATGCGAATGACGTTTTGCTTGTCGATCGAAGCGGGTTCGCGGCTATGGACGAACCGGCCGAGGCTGCCATCCTTCACCATCTTCCCCATATAGAAATCGGATTCGGCGCGGACGAAATTCAAGACGCCGACTGGAATCGTTGCGCTGGAGGGAGTCTGTGCGCTTGCGCTGCCGAGCGTCGCAAAGGTAGCGGCAACAACGTAGATCGATGACTTTGTATTCATGGTCTTATCACTCCGTTAACTCTGCGGCGGCAAGGACAGGGCTTTCCGTCGCGGATTGCTCAAGTAGCACAAATTATTTTGCAGATTGTTCCGGCGGGACAATCTCGTTCTGCGCGTCGTGTATTCCCGTCGCGCTGATCGTGAGCACGCTCGCGGTCGTGACTGGTTGAGGAGAAGGTCGGCTATGCACGCCGAAACGGCTCAGACGGATTTGCGATCGGAGCGTGTGCGAGACGGCATGATCTTCGTGAGTGCCGGAACGTTCTGGATGGGTTCGGATCGGCACTACCCCGAAGAGAGACCGGCTCACCGCGTCAGCGTCGATGGGTTCTTCATTGACGAAACTCCCGTCACCAATACTCAGTTTGCCGTGTTCGTGGCCGCAACGGGATATCGCACGTTTGCCGAATCCGCGCCCGACCCACGAGACTATCCCGGCATACTGCCGGAGATGTTGTATGCGGGGTCGCTGGCTTTTCGAGAACCGACTGTGCGTGTCGATCTTCATGACTGGTCACAATGGTGGTCGTTTCTCCAGGGTGCCAACTGGCGTCATCCCTATGGTCCAGTTAGCAGCATCGAAGGACGAGATGATCATCCCGTCGTCCACGTCACCCACCACGATGCGTTGGCGTATGCACGATGGAAAGGCAAGGACCTTCCGACGGAAGCAGAGTGGGAGTTCGCCGCCAGAGGAGGCCTCGAACAGGCCGAATTCGCTTGGGGATCGGAATTAACCCCTGCTGGCCGACATATGGCCAATACCTGGCAAGGATCGTTTCCGACGGTGAATCATAACCAAGACGGATACGCCCGCACTTCACCTGTGAAGGCCTTTCCGCCGAACGGATACGGTCTCTACGACATGATCGGAAATGTCTGGGAATGGACATCCGATTGGTTCTCCTCGCAGCACGACGCAGATACGACGAAAGCCTGCTGTGTACCCAGAAATCCTCGCGGGGGGCTTGAGTCCGCCAGCTACGACCCCTGTCTCCCCGACATAAAGATCCCGCGGAAGGTCCTGAAGGGCGGATCGCATCTCTGCGCTCCGAACTACTGCCGCCGCTACCGACCTGCAGCGCGACATGCCGAGGCGATCGATACGTCGACCAGCCATGTCGGGTTCAGATGTGTTGTTCGAAACGGAGAATCGAATGAAACGGCTTCCTAATCACCTGTTCAGAGCTCGCTGGTTGGGCCTAAGCACGACGCTCCTGATGTTATCTCCGGTAGTAGCGCAGGAAGCGCTGCCGTTTCCGCCAAAACCCTCGGGGAGCAAGGCCGGACCGACGATCGCGGAGTCGACTTACAGCCCCCTGCCGGCGCAGTCGCATCTCCCGGCCAACGCGCCGAACATCGTCGTGATCATGCTCGACGACGTTGGTCCGGCGCTTCCGAGCACCTTCGGCGGCGTAATCAAGACACGCACGTTGAGCCGCGTTGCCGGAGACGGGATCACCTATAACCGCTTCCACAATGCCGCCATGTGCTCACCCACCCGCGCGGCCTTGCTGACCGGGCGCAATCACCATCGCGTCGGCTCCGGCCAGATCACTGAACTGGCGAACGACTGGGACGGCTATTCCGGCCAGATCCCGCGGACATCCGCGACCGCAGCAAAGGTCCTCGGCTATTATGGCTACGCAACCAGCGCCTTCGGAAAATGGCACAACACGCCAGCCAACGAGACCACGGCCGTCGGTCCCTATACGAACTGGCCGGCGGGTCAGGGGATCGGCTTCGAGTGCTTCTACGGCTTTCTTGCCGGAGAATCCTCGCAATGGGAACCTGCGGTCGTCGAGAACACGGTTCGGGTGAATCCGTCTGAAGACAAGACGGAATATCATTTCACCGAAGACATGACCGACAAGGCCGTCACATGGATGAAGCAGGTTCACGCGCTGACGCCGGATCGGCCCTTCTTCATGTATTGGGCTCCCGGTGCCTCTCATGGTCCGCACCACATCTTCAAGGAATGGGCTGACAAATATAAGGGCGAGTTCGACGACGGTTGGGACGTCATGCGCGAGCGCGTCTTCGCCCGCCAGAAAGAACTCGGCTGGATCCCGCAAGACACCGAGCTGACGCCGCGGCCGAAGACGCTTGCTGCTTGGGCCGATATTCCCGAGGACGAAAAGCCATTCCAGCGTCGGCTCATGGAAGTGTTTGCCGGATACACCGAACATGCGGATGCGCAGGCCGGTCGATTGATCGATACTCTGGAGGAGCTTGGCATCCGCGACAACACCCTCATCTTCTACATCTGGGGCGACAACGGCTCCAGCGCCGAGGGCCAGAACGGTACCATCAGCGAGTTCCTGGCGCAGAACGGGATTTCGTCCGAGATCAAGGACCATATCCGCACCATGAACGAGCTCGGCGGGCTGGACGTGCTCGGGTCGCCCAAGGTGGACAACATGTACCATGCCGGCTGGGCCTGGGCCGGCTCCACGCCGCACCGGTCGACGAAGCTGATTGCCGCGCATTTCGGCGGGACCCGCACGCCGCTCGCGGTGTCATGGCCAAGTAGGATCAAGCCGGACAAGACGCCGCGTCCGCAATTCCATCACGTCAACGATATCGTGCCGACGATCTACGACATCCTGCACATCACACCGCCGAAGCTCGTCGACGCCGTCAGCCAGGATCCGCTCGACGGCACCAGCATGACCTATTCCTTCGCGTCCCCGACAGAGCCGGACCGCAAGAAGGAGCAGTATTTCGAGGTCATGGGGAGTCGCGCCTACTACAAGGACGGATGGATCGCGTCGACATTCGGGCCGAGAGTGCCTTGGCAAGCGGGTGTCGATCCCTCGATCATGACATGGTCGCCGAAGAACGATGTCTGGGAGCTCCATGATCTCAAGAAGGATTTCTCGCAGGCGAAGGACGTCGCTGCGGCCAATCCCGGCAAGCTGGACGATCTGAAGAAGGCTTTCGAGGTAAGCGCGAAAGACAACAAGGTCTATCCGGTGGGCGGCGCGCTATGGTCCGCGATCTTTCACCCGGAAGACCAGCCATCCAATCCCGCCAAGACGTTCAACTACACGCAGGAGGTCGTCGGCGTTCCCGAGTTCACCGGGCCGAAGCTCGGATCGCGTAGCAACCTCGTCACCGTCGATGCGGATCTGCAGCCCGACTCGAAGGGCGTGCTCTACGCGCTTGGCGCCGTCTCGGGCGGTATCGCCCTGTGGGTCGAGAATGGGAAGCTCCACTACGAGTATAATCTGTTCGAAATCGAACGGACGCAGTTGAAAACGTCCGCCCCACTCCCAACCGGGAAGGTCAAGATCGAGGTCGAAACAACGCGCAAGGCCAGCGGCGCCGGCCCCGCGTCTCTCGACATCGTCATCCGCGTTAACGACAAAGAAGTCAGCAAGGGCCATGTCCCACGCTCGGCATCGGGTAGCTTTACCGCCAATGATGCCTTCGACGTCGGCCGGGACAGCTATTCCCCCGTCTCGCTTGCGTATTTCGACCGCAAGCCATTTGCGTTCAATGGAAAGATCAATCGTCTAAAGGTCGAGTATTTGAATTAAGTAGTCGTTTGACCACGTCGAGTGCTCGTCGGTTGGAAGCGGAGATCGAAAGTGTTCGCCGCTTCCGAACGAACTTCACTACCCCTGCAGATAACGCCTGCTGAATCTCGAAAGGAACGTTCAATGATGAAGCAACTTGCTTTTGTTCTTGCTGTTGCGTGCGCAGCCCCACTGGGCTCGGCTCAAGCCCAAACCGAATTGAAGGCCTATGCTGACGCGGATGGTTACATCAACGTGCAGAAGCTGACTTGCGCGCAACTTGCCGGAACGTATCAGGAAGACGCGAACTTTCTCGGCGTTTGGTACAGCGGTTGGTACAATGGCCTCGGAAAGAAGTCTTCCATCAACTTGCCTAGAGTTCGAGAAGGCATTCACGAGTTGATCGTCTACTGCAAGGCCAATCAAGGCACGACGATCATCAAGGCCATCGATGCTCTCTTGAAGGCTGAAAAGGTCCGCACTGCTAAATGAATGTTGGTTGCCCCATCATTCTGACTTACCGGCCTAGCTAACTAACAAGTAACAGGAATCATCTCTTGAAAAGCCAATCCAGAACGCCCTTGAATGCGCCGTGCCGTTCGGTCCGCTTTGCTGCCGCACTCCTGATTGCGTCGGGCTTATCTACGACATGCATCGGAGCCGGTGCCGCCCACGCAGATGATGCTGCATCCATTCTGCGCGCAATGTCGGACTACATCGCAAGCCAAAAGAATGTTTCGATATCGTATGACTCCGATATCGAGATCGTGACCCCGGACATGCAGAAGATTCAGTTTGCCAGTTCCGGGCAACTCGTCCTCCAGAGGCCGGACAAGCTCCGCGTGACGCGGACCGGCGGCTATGCCGACGTTGAGCTCGTGTACGATGGCACCAATTTCACCGTTTCCGATCGTGCCCACAAAGTTTACGGGCAGATGCCAGCCGCCGGTACGATTGACCAACTCGTCGACCGTATTCGTGACAAGTCCGGCATTGAGGCACCGGGTGCCGATCTTCTTCTCGCCAATTCCTATGCAGCCTTGATGGATGGTGTCTATGAGGCCAAGCATATCGGCAGGGGTGTCGTCGATGGCCATGAGTGTGAACACTTGGCGTTCCGTACGCGAGATGCCGACTGGCAGATCTGGATAGAACCCGGCGCGACTCCGATACCCCGCAAATACATCATCACCACCAAAACGGTGACAGGCGCGCCGCAGTACACGCTCCGAATTAGTAGCTGGAAAACGAACCCCGACACCAGTGCCGATGCATTCGCTTTCAAGCCGAGCTCAGACATGAAGAAGCGCGAGCTTCAGGACCTCGGTCATATCGACGAGATTCCCCCGGGAACCAGCCCCAACGGAGAGAAAAAATGATTGGCTTGAAAAGCAAGCTGCTGAAAATCGCCGTCGGGACGAGCGTGGCCATCCTGTGTCTGTCGGTCAGCGAACAGGCGTCGTTCACGCGCGACGGTACCTTCATGACCTCGGCTGAGGCACTTATCGGCGCACCACTCACACCCTTGAGTTACGCCGGCGTCGCACGGCGAACGACGCGCCGAGCCATCGTGGGTGGAGCCGTCGTTGGCGGAGCCATCGTGGGCGGAGCAGCCGCGGGTGCGGCAGTCGTAGCCGTGCCACCCACTTGCGTTCAGGCGGTCGACGTCTACGGCCGAATTTATACCCGGTGTTACTGATCGCACTCTGACCGAGACCCGTTTCAGCAGGTCGTAGTGTCGAGCCATGTCGAACAGTGACTGCTGCGGTGTCCTCAACGTCACCGATAATGTTAGAGCGCGTTCCCATCGGAACGCGCTCCAGCTCTTTTGACGCGTATTCTCCACGCTCTGTGCATGACACGGGGAGCAGCTTCCGGCACCTGACGAAACCACAGCGGCTCGGCGCCTAGCAGTTGCCGGCTGAGGTTGCCCGCTTGGACGACGCCGAAGCGCAGAGGCCGTAGGTCCGTAAGTGTGGATTTAAGGGATCGAGATCCGTGAGAGCGAGGTTGCGACGCTAGCCGCGGCTCTCGTGGTTATTCGCCGACGGCATGCGTGTGCGCCCGATGTCGAACTTTTGCGCTTCGCCTTCGTAGCCGCAATAGATGCACTTAAATGCTTGCCGCATACCGTAATGGTCACGAACCAAAATGAGATGTGATGGTCACGGAATGGCACGGCCCAGTGGTTGCGATACCTAAGGTCTTGGCTGCACGAATATTCTCTCCGCGCTCTCCTGCGAAAAAACTTCATCCAGAACGACGATAATATCTGAAATTGCAACTGACGCGCTCACGCGCAACATAGCAAGCGCGCAACATCATGCGGGCAAATGATTTCGCATTATGTTTTCCGGCGGGATTCCCGCGCTTCGCTGTTGAGCGGCCATAGCCGCTTGGCGAACCGCATCGGCGTTGGTTCGAATGGATGCGGTTGAGAAGGGCTGCCAATCATCAAACTGGACGGAAGCACGGTTGTGCCCGCCGCTTGACATCAATGCGGCCATTCAATATGTCCGGACTAATTAATTAATTGTCCGGTCAATTACCAATATCCCTGGAGGAGTGAATGAGAATGAATTTAAGCGGACTAGTGGCGGGAGTTGGTTTGTCCGTGCTGGCGGTATTCGGTGCGCAGGCCGAAACCCTGAAAATTGGCGTCGTTGCCGGATTGACCGGCCCCGGCGCACCGTGGGGTCTTGCTGTGGACGGCGGTGCCCGCATTGCCGCGGATCAGATCAACAAGGCTGGCGGTCTCAAGGTGGGCGGTAAAACCTACAACGTCGACGTGATTTCCTATGATGATCACTACAAGGCTGCGGACGCGGTTACCGCTACCAATCGCCTGATCGACCAGGACGACGTCAAGTTCATCCTCGGTCCCATCGGATCGGCGTCGGTACTCGGGATGAAGCCGATCACGGAGAAGAACAAGGTTATTCTGCTGTCGAACAGCTATTCGACTGAAGTGCTGGACGCAAAGACTCGCTACATGTTCCGCGTTCTGCCAACTACGGCCGAGTACAACGCGCAAATGATCGGCTGGCTCAAGAAAAATCGTCCGGAGCTGAAGCGCATCGCGATCCTTTCGCCGAACGATGCCACGGGCTGGAGCACGCAGAAATCACAGAAGGCGGTCTATGAGGCAGAAGGCTACGACGTGGCGGAAGCCAAGTTCTTCGAGCGTTCGCAGAACGATTTCCGCACCATCCTGACCGGCATCCTTGCCAAGAACGTCGACATGATCGAGCTCGATACAGTACCGCCCGCGACCGCGGGTCTTGTCATCCGGCAGGCGCGCGAAATGGGTTTCAAGGGCCAGTTCACCAAATTCGGCGGCAACAACGTGGCTGAGACCGTGAAGTCGGCTGGTGCCGAGAATGCGGAAGGCACGCTGGTTTATTTCGCAGCTGATCCCACCAGCGAGGCCTATACCAAGCTCGCTAAGTCCTATGCGGCGATCCACAACAACAGCATGGATGACTTCACGCTGTTCTTCTACGACGCGACGAATCTTCTGTTCCAGGCAATTTCGAAGGCTGGCTCGGTGACGGATACCGATGCGGTGCTCGCGAAGATCGAAGCGGAAAAGTCGTATGACGGCATTCAGGGCAAGATCGTCTGGGGTGGCAAGGCGGCGTATGGGGTAGATCATCAGATCGCCACGCCAGCCTATCTTGGCGTCATTGAAGGCGGCAAGGGCAAGGTCATCACCAAGTTCGACGCACGCTAAGCGCGGGGCCGCGATCGTTGCTTACCGATCGCGGCCTTCATCATTCATTGGCCGTTAGTTGGCCGCGGCTCAATCCATCATGCAACTCGCTCTCCAGATCACGACCATCGCGCTGATGTCCGCGTTCGTTTACGCGCTCGTGGCTCTCGGATTCACGCTCGTTTTCGGCATTCTCCGCGTCGTCAATTTCGCGCACGGCGAATTTTACATGCTCGGAGCCTATGCCGTGTACGTTTTCTATGGACAGCTCGGCTGGCCCTATCTCCCCGCGATTGTCGCATCGGCGGCGATTGTCGGCGTGATCGGGCTGGTGGTCGAGCGCACGCTGTTTCGCCGCTTTGCGGGAGACGAGATGGGCGGCATGATCATGTCGCTTGCATTGGCGATTTCTCTGCAGGCCGCAATTACCATCCTGTTCTCCGTCGACGAACTTTCGGTGCCGCGGCCGGTCGAGGGCGCACTGCAGCTCGGAAACATTTTCCTCGCAAAGGATCAGCTACTGGTCGTCGGCATCACGCTTCTCGCGCTTTCTGCCTTCTATGCGTTGATTGAAAAGACCCGTCTCGGCGTGACCATCCGCGCCGTGGCGCAGGACCGGGAAGCGGCGCGCCTGCAAGGCGTCCGCTCCTGGCGCATCATGGCGCTGACCTTTGGCCTGAGTTGCCTGCTGGCTGGGTTGGCAGGCGCGCTGATGGCGCCGGTCTATACGATCAGCCCTCATATGGGCGAACTCGTCGTGGTGAAGGCTTTCATCATCGTCGTGCTTGGCGGACTTGGCAGCTTGCCGGGAGCCGTTGTCGCGGCGCTCATTCTGAGCTTCACCGAGGCGCTCGCGTCGACATTCTACAATTCGACAGTGGCCACAATGGTGTCCTTCGCCATTGTGATCGCCGTTCTGTTGATACGGCCCGCCGGCCTGATGGGACGTTCGACATGAGCGCGGAACTGGCGATCTCGCCCGCATCGCCCCGGCGGCTTTGGACGGCCTTCGCGATTGTCGCGGCGGTGGCAGCGCTTGCGCTGTGGCCGCTTGCTGTGGGGCAGCCGAAATTCACATTGCACGTCGCCGTCATGGTCGTGCTCTACGCGTCGCTAGCGATGAGCATGAATCTCATGTTGCGCATGGGACAATTGTCGCTCGCGCATGGTGCGCTGTTCGGCCTCGGCGCCTACACGTCAGCGATCCTGACAAGGGATTATGGCTGGCCGATGCCGTTGGCTTTTCTTGCCGCGGGCCTTGTTCCTGCACTGGTGGCATTCATCACCGGACCGGTCTTCATGCGGATCAAGGGCGTGCACTTCGCACTTCTGACGTTTGCTCTTGGCGAAGTCGTGGTGCTTTGCTTTGTGGAGTTCAACACGGTCTTTGGCGGTAACAGCGGCTTCGGTCAGATCCCGGCGGCTACGCTCGGGGGACTGCTGCCTGCGACGCGCTATGGCACCTATCTGCTGGCCTTGGGTTTCGGCGTTCTGGTTTATCTTGGGTTGAGGGTGCTTTATCGGAGCGAGCTCGGTGTCGTCGCATCGTCGCTGCATCTGAACGAAGCCCTGGTGACCGCTTGTGGTCTTGAGGCATTACGCTTTCGTGTAGCTGTGTTCGCGCTTAGCGCCTGCATCGCCGGCTGGACCGGAAGTCTCTACGCGCATTATCAAGGTTATATTTCGCCGGATTCCTTCGGATTCTGGACGGCGGTGAACGCGATCATCATGAACGTGCTCGGAGGGGCGGGCGTGCTGATCGGTGCTGTGATCGGCGCTTTGATTCTCATTCCATTGCCCGAACTGTTGCGCGATCTTCAGCAGTATCAGCGTTTGATCTACGGCGTGACCCTGATGGCGCTGTTGCTGTTTATGCCTCACGGCCTGTCCGGCCTTGCGCAGCGGATTGCGGCGCATTGGCGCGAAGGAGACAGATGATGTCTGTAGCCTTAAAGGTCGAGGGACTTTCACGCTCCTATGGCGGCATCCGTGCTGTGGAAGATGTCTCGTTCAGCACCAGGCCGGGTGCGATTACGGGCGTGATCGGACCGAACGGCGCTGGAAAGACGACGTTGTTCAATCTGATCTCCGGCACGGTGACGCCAACCGCGGGAAGGGTGGTGCTCGACGGAGAAAACATCACAGGTCTTTCAGCCGGAGCTGTCGCGCGGCGGGGGCTCGTTCGCACGTTCCAGATGACGACCGTATTTCCTGATTGCAGCGTATTGCAGAATCTCTATCGCGCGGCATTGTTCCGGCAGCTTCCGACCCCGCTCGCCCTGATGAATCCGGCGGCGGTCATCGCCGGCAGGCGCAGGGCGGAAGAGGCGGCCCGGGCCGCGTTGGCTCTCGTCGATATGACTGCGCTTGCGCATTCGGATGCCGGGGCGCTGGCTTATGGACAGCAGAAGGTTCTCGGCGTCGGCATGGCGCTGGCGGCGCAGCCGCGCATGTTGTTGATGGATGAACCCGCCGCCGGGCTCAATCCTGTTGAAACCATCGCTCTCGGCGATCTGATCGCACGCGTTCACGCTACGGGAATCAATATCGTGCTGGTGGAGCACGATATGCAGCTTGTGATGCGCCTGTGCGAGCGGATTGTGGTTCTGGTGAATGGCAGGCTGCTGGCGGACGGCGCGGCTGACGAGGTGCGGGAAGATCCGCGGGTTGTCGAGGCCTACCTCGGAGCGGATCTCGAGAATGCTTAAGTTGTCGAATGTTTCGGTGAGTTATGGGCCTGTCGCCGCGTTGCGCGACGTCTCGTTCTCGGTTGAGGCGGGTACGGTCTGCGCCGTGGTAGGCGCGAATGGTGCAGGCAAATCGACGCTGATGAAAGCGATCTGCGGGCTGGTGCCCGTGCAGGCCGGCGATCTGTTCTTCGATGGCGAGAGTATCACCGGCTTTCCGGCCGAGCGGCGCGTTGCGCTCGGGATCGCCCTGTCACCCGAAGGCCGCCGGCTGTTTCCGGAACTGACGGTCCGGGAGAATCTGCTCATGGGCGCTTATCTGCGGAAAGATATGCCGCAGATCCGCGAAGACATCGAGCGTGTCTACGGATATTTTCCGCGGCTGCGCGAACGTGCATCCAGTCAGGGACGGCATCTCTCCGGCGGCGAGCAGCAGATGTGCGCCATCGGTCGGGCGCTGATGTCGCGTCCGCGTCTGCTTCTGCTCGACGAGCCTTCGCTCGGGCTTGCACCTGCGGTCACGCTCGAAGTCGCGAAGGCCGTTCGCCTGATCAGCAGCACCGGCACGACGATCGTGCTGGTGGAGCAGAATGCGCGGCTCGCGCTCAAATTATCATCGTCCGCTGTCGTGTTGGAGACGGGCCGCCTGACATTGTCCGGTCCAAGCGCGGATATCCAGAATAATCCCCACATCGCCGCAGCCTATCTTGGCCGCGGTGCGCCGAAGTGAGTGACTATGCCGAATTTCTATCAGACCGCGATGTTTCACGCGGAGCGTTTTCCGGAGAAAATCGCCGTATCGGACGGAGAGCAGTCGCTGACTTTCGCCGACCTCTGCCAGCGAGCGCGCGCGCAGGCGGCGTACCTGCGCAGCCTGGGTGTTTCGCGGGGCGACCGTGTCGCGCTGATGCTGAACAACTCGATCGAATACCTTGCGCTTCTGCATGCGAGTGCGATCGGCGGATTCAGCCTTGTTCCGATCAATACGCGCTACGGCGTGGGCGAGCTCAAGTTTCTGCTTTCCGATTGCACCCCCCGCGTCGTGCTGTACGAACCGGCCTTCGCCAAGTTGGTGGAGGAAGCGCGTGAGACTCTCCAGGGAGACAAGCCCGCGCACTGGCTAGCCGAACTTCCCGCGGACGCGCCCGACGATACATCTCTCGGGCCTGTCGTGCGCCGGCACGGCGGTGTCGAGGATGATGAGGTCGCGATCATTATGTATACGTCGGGAACCACGTCGACGCCGAAGGGGGCAATGCTGACGCATGGCAATCTTGCATGGAATGCGATCAACTATATTCTTGAACTAGGGATTGATTCAAATTCGCGGTCGTTGCTGGCAACGCCGCTGTTCCATATCGGCGGCTTCGGCGTAATCAATGGCCCGATCCTGTATGCCGGCGGCAGCCTTCATATCCTGCCACGCTTCGATGCCGAGGCCGTTCTCAACGCGCTTCAGACGTCAAAGCCGACACATCTGTTCCTGCTCTCCGCCATGTGGGTCAGCCTCACGGATCATCCGGTATTTTCCGAGCAGAACATGCAGTTCGTTTCCTATGTACAGACGGCAGCCGCGCCGCTCGGCGAATGGCGTCAGGAACTGATCCGCAAGGTATTTCCTCGCGCCGAGTTCGGTTGGGGGTTCGGCATGACGGAGAGCTGCGTCACCACCATCAAGAACCGCTATACCGACGAGATTCTCAAGCATCCTGGATCGATCGGCTATCTGTGGCGGCACGTCAGCTACCGCCTCGTGGATGAGAGCGGCGCGGTCCTCGCGGATCAGCGCGGTCCCGGCGAACTGCAGGTCAAAGGGCCGACCATTTTCAAGGGATACTGGAATCAGCCGGAGCTCACCGCACAAGTTCTGGACAAGGACGGCTGGCTGCACACCGGCGATATTATCCGGCTGGATGACGACGGCTTTGCCTACTTCATGGGGCGCAGCAAGGATATGATCAAGACGGGCGGCGAGAACGTCGCTGCCATCGAGGTGGAGAACTGTCTCGCCGGTCATCCCGACATCCGCGAGGCTGCCGTATTCGGACTTCCCCACGAATATTGGGGCGAGGAGCTTGTTGCCGCGGTTGTGCCGGTCGCAGGCCGCGAGCCGGACATTGAACAGTTACGCGAGCGCTGCCGGGCGGCGCTGTCCGGGTTTAAAGTTCCCAAACGAATCTTTGTCGTAGACTCGCTTCCCCAGTCTTCATCGGGGAAAGTGCAGAAGTTTGTCTTGAAGCAGAGGTATTTGTCGTGACCGAGCCATCGACTGCGGGACCTGACTTCTTTGCCCCGGATTTTCTTGCCCGTTTGGCGAGCGCTGCGAGCGGAGATTCATTCGTCGCTCGCCACAGCACGCTGGCGCATGTCCGCATCGGATTTCAGGAAAGCGAGACCGGACGCAAGGCATGGCTTTTAGTGGATGAAGGTAAAGTAACCTCCGGGTCGGGTGCCGGGGCTGCCGAATTTACTTTCGTCGGCGATGCGGGCGCTTTCCGGACACTCGCGAGTGGCTTTCCCTTCAATCGGCTGGTGCGTCAGCATCGGTTGAGCGTTGAGGGAGACTTGCGCGCGTGCGTGAACGAATGGTTGTTGATCTACGCCGTTACCCGTCTTTGCGGCGAACTGGAGCGCTGAGATGCCTTATGTCACTACCGCGAGCGGCATTCGCGCCTATTACGAACAAGCCGGATCCGGCACGCCTCTTGTCATGGTGCACGGCGCCAGCCAGGACACGTTGTCCTGGCAATACAATATCGACTTCTTTTCAGAGCATTACTCGGTCCACGCACTCGACCTCCCGGGGCACGGGAAAAGCGCCTTGCCTGCGAACGGACCTAACCGGGCCACTGAAGACAATGCGCGCTATGTGAATCAATTCATCGATGCGCTGGGCCTCGATGCACCGATTCTCATGGGGCATTCGATGGGCGGAGGAATCGTGACATCGGCAGCCGTCCAGGCGCCGGGACGCATTCGCGGACTGGTTCTGGTTGATGGGGCGTCGGTCAACGTGGTGAAGTCCTCCGGATACAATCCGAAGATTCTGGATATGGCGCGTGTGAATCCGGGTGACTGGTTTGAGGTAACTTTCCGCACGCTGATGGGGAGCCAAACCAAAATTGAGCGTGCGGAAGAAATCGTGATGGATGCACGCCGCTGCATCCCGGATGTCGCTTTTGCCGATATTTCGGCGTTTGGCGGTTTCCGCATGGAGCAGATTCTGGATGCCGTCGATTGCCCGGTAGTGATCGTGGAAGGTGCAGAAGACTGGTCCGTGCCCCCGGAATCGGCCCGGCGGGTCGAGGATATTCTTCGGGCGCGAAATATACCCGTGGCATATTTGGAATGGCCGGACGTGGGACACTTCCCGCAAAGCGAGTCTCCTGACATATTCAATCGGGACACGCTCGCAGCCATGAAGTCCTTGTCGCTATAGGGGGCAGACAATTCGAAAGCCAGCGCCTCCTGCACGCAAGCCGACCCTCTATCAGAATATGGGGGATCGTTTGCTCAGCATGATCAAGAGCGGACGCTATCCCGTTGGCAGCAATCTGCCGACGGAGATAGAACTGAGCGCTGCCTATGCGGTTAGCCGCCACACTGTGCGCGAAGCTATCCGGCGGCTTCAGGAGTTGGGTCTGGTGGAGCGCCGGCCACGCGCGGGCACGACGATTATACGCCAGCATCCCGAACCGCAGTTCGGCGTGGCGCTGGATACGACCGACCAGCTCAAGCATTACCTTGAGACGACGGACCTTCATGTGGTGCGCGTCGTTGATGGACTGACGCGCCAGCCGACCGAGGCAAAACTGGAAGGCGATCCCGCTGACTGGCTCAAGGTGGAAACCCACAGAAACGTACCCGGCAGCCGGCGCGCAATTTCGTGGACGGATATTTATCTCCGCAAGGAGTATCGCGCGATCGTAAAACAGATCGCGACGCGTCCCGGGGGTGTCTATCCGCTGTTCGAGGAATTCTGCGGCGAAATTGTCGAGACAATCGAAGTGGAAATTTCGGCGGCGACCTTCCCGCCTCGCGTCGCCAAACTGCTCGGGTACGGCAAGGCCGACCCTGCGCTGTTGATGATCCGCCGGTTTCGCAACAGTGCGGGCAAACTGCTGGAAGTCGCCGTCAGTTACTATCCACCATACGAATTTCGCTATCTCGCGCGCCTGACCCGCGCGCAAGGAAGACACCAGGCACAGCCCAAGACCAAAGGATCGCGTTGATGAAAGAAAAGTACGGTAAGAGCGTAACGGTTAAAGTCAACGGTTCGCAAGCGCTCGTGCGTTTCGACCGAGGCGTCAATCGCAATGCGATCGATCAGGACACACTGCTGGCATTGACGGCAGTGGCGCACGATCTTGCCGAGGATCTGGAGATTCATACGGTCGTGCTCGCGGGTGGGCGTGACATTTTTTCTGCCGGCATTGACCTGAAGGATCCGGCGAAGTGGAAGGATGAAGAGGCGGGGCTTGTGGAGCGCAGGAGCATTGCGCAGCGCGGTGCGCGCCTCTGCCGTCTGTGGGAAGATTTGCCTCAGATCACGATAGCGGCGATCGAAGGCACGGCCGTTGGCGCATCCGCCGCGCTGGCGCTTGCCTGTGACTGGCGTGTTGCTGCGAAGAATGCGGCATTTTATCTTCCGGAAGCCAAGGTCGGACTTAACATGGGGTGGGGTGCGATTCCGCGGCTGACATCGCTGATCGGTCCGGCGCGGACAAAGCGCGCCATCCTTCTGGCGGAAAAACTGACGACCGAAGTGGCGAATGAGTGGGGTATGATCGACGAGATCGCCGAGAATGGCCATGCGGTCGAGGTGGCGCAAAGTCTTGCGCGTCGGGCAGAAGAGTGCCCAGGTGCATTGCTGCGCATGACCAAGGAAGCAGTCAATGCGTGTCATACGGCGCTGCACAGGCTAGGAATCTATATGGATGCCGATCAAGCTCTGGTTTGCCGCGATAGCGATGAAGGTCGCCGCGCACGCCAAGGTTTTGTCAAGCGGGCTTTGAGGAACTAGATGAGTTCAAACAAGCCTCGAGCGTTTGAAAGGATCGCATCTATCACCGGCCGACTCGTCCGAACTCGAAATGAGTCCTGGATATCGTAAGGAACGGAAGTCACTCAGGACGCGTATCGGCATGGACGGGTATTCGGCGTCTATTCTCGAGCGGATGCATTTCAGTCATCGGCCGCGCATTGTTCGATGCCAAGCGACTACCAGATGATCTCTATAGCTGTGCGATGCTGGTGATCATATACGCGCTCCAGCATCGCAACTAACACGCCGAGAAAGCCAGCCGCTCCCACTTGATTTACCACCGGCACAGGTATGCGTGATCCTCATGAAGTTGGTATTCCCCATGGACGCTCAACCATCGGTGCTGAGCGCTGAGCGCCGCTTGCGCACCTAACTCTTGTCCGAATCATTTGACCTGGTGCTGACATCAACAACTTCCCAATGTCATGGAGTGCTCCGACGCTTCCAGCCCGGGAGCATTCGAGCAAGTGCGCTATGAGGCGTAAAAACCTCATGCACTGCGACCGCTGCAACGTGGATCAGGAGCATGGCGTACACAGCCCACGCTCCCCAATCGTGAACAGTCTGTCCAAGTTTTGAAAGAATGTCGTCTCGGGGGACTATACGCGTCCAGGAAAATAGACCGAAGAAGGGTAGTGAGTAGCCGCCAGCTCCGGAAAATAGATAACCAGAGACAGGGATTACGATCATCAGGATATATAGGAGCAGGTGTCCTCCGTTGCAAGAATCTGTCGCGTATACGGCACAGACGATCAATGGAACAGAGGATGCCAACGTCGCTTGCAGGACATCGGTCGAAAGCTGGGGCTAAGTCCGGCCGTGACGCACGCTCTCGCGTAATCAACAACAGGCCGTGGTTTGAGTATTGATCAGCTTACAAGAAACGTTCTTTTTCAGCGACACCGATCTTCACATCGAGAAGCGACGCACTCGAAAGCAGGGCGTCCAGAACCATCGCGCGCGAGGAGCGCACTTGGTCGATGGTTACGCGCTCAGCGGTGGCGGCATCGCCTTCTGCGAGGGCGTCGATGAGCGATTGATGCTCCGAATGCATTTCGCTGCCCCGATCTCGGAGCGAAAGACCGAAATGAAACATCCGCTCCAACTCGACAAGCGTTTGGTTCAGCACCGCGATCAATCGATCATTGCCGCTCGCTGCTGCTATAGAGAGATGGAAATCACTGTTACGCTGAAGGAAAACAGCTTCGCTCTCCTTGTCACCGGGCTGGTAGTCGGTGCGGCACAGCCGGTCCAGACGATGAAGGTCTGCGGAATCCACCCTGCCGGCGGCGAGCCTCACGCATGCCACTTCGATAATCTCGCGGAGCTGGAAAAGATCGTTCAGGTCACGCAACGTAATGGGCTTGACCCTGTAGCCTTGGCGGCGGACGGGCTGGAGCAAACCGATGAGCGACAGGCGATCGACGGCAGCGCGTGCTGCAGCTCTGCCCACGCCAAACTGCGCGGCAAGATCCACCTCGGTTACAATTGAGCCAGGCATGATTTCACAACGCACGATGGCTTTGTGAATGGCATGAAAAGCGATGTCACTTTGCCGCAAGCCGCCCTTTGTTTCCTTAGGCAGCGGTCCCATCGATACAACATGTCCCATACCGTGATCTGAACATATTAGAGGCGGATTTGCAAGCCTGCTAAAGACGTGGGCTCGATTTGAATGCGGTGTGCCTGCTTGGCAGGCGCGGCGTTGACAGAACCTTTGTGGGCTAGGTTTGGGTTGTCTTGTGCAAAATATGGGCGGGTATACTGGACAAGGCATAGTCTGGCATTTATAGGACATCTATGGAATACATTTAGAACATGTCACAGGGAGATAATGAGATGTCGAAGGGAACGATGCGGGCGCTGGTTTTGGAAAGCCACGGCGGTCTGGAAAATCTGAAAGTCGTGAACGACCGGCCGATTCCGGCAGTGGTCGAAGGCCATGTGGTCATCCGCGTCGGAGCTTCCTCCTTCAACTACCATGACGTGTTCACGGTGCGCGGCATGCCTGGCATCAAGGTGCCGCTTCCTGTGGTCATCGGTCTGGATATGGCCGGCGAGATTTCCGAGGTCGGTCCCGGCGTCAAGGGGTGGAGCAAGGGTGACCGCGTTCTGGTCAACCCGCTGAATAAGAAAAAAGGGCTGTTGGGCGAAATGATGGACGGCGGCATGGCGCAATATTGCCTTGTCGACGCCGAACAGCTGATCCGTATGCCGGACGATGTCTCCTACGAGGACGCGGCCTCGCTGCCGGTAGCCTACGGAACCGCGCATCGCATGCTGGTGACTCACAACACGATCAAGAAGGGCGACCGCGTCCTGGTGCTCGGTGCTTCGGGCGGCGTGGGCACGGGGTGCGTGCTGCTTGCGAAGCTCGCGGGAGCTGAAGTCATCGCGTGCGCCGGTGGCGAAGACAAGATGCAGCGTCTGCGCGATCTCGGCGCCGATCATGTCATCAATTACAAGGATGTCGACTTCTCGAAGTGGGCGATCGAAAAATACGGAAAGCCGCAGCGCCGCACATATGAAGGTGGCGTCGATGTCGTGATTAACTTCACCGGCGGCGACACCTGGGTTCCTTCGTTGCGTTGTCTGAAGCGTGGCGGCAAGCTGCTCGTTTGTGGAGCGACCGCAGGGCACGATCCTAAAGAAGATCTGCGTTATATCTGGAGCTTCGAATTGCAGGTCATCGGTTCGAACAGCTTCTATGACGACAATCTTGCCGATCTGATGCGGCTGATTGCGGAAAAGAAGCTCAAGCCGGTTGTCGACAAGGTTCTCCCGCTTGATCAGGCTATTGATGGCCTGCGGCTGATTGAGAACCGGGAAGTCCTGGGCAAGGTCGTGGTTACGCCCTGATCCTGACATTCCGTCAAACAACAAAGCGAGAACCGATAATGACCGAGAAACTTACTCCTGCCGCCGTCGAAGAGATGATCACGCGCGGACCTTTCAATAAATGGCTTGGCCTGCGCATTCAGAAGGTGGACGAAGAGGGCATTGAGTTGACCGCCACCTGGCGTGAAGAGTGGGTGGTCAATCCGCAGCGCCGCTATACTCACGGCGGCATCTTGGCGGCCATCATCGATCTCACTGCTGATTGGGCATTGGTGGCACACACCGGCCGCGGTGTTCCTACTATCGACATGCGGGTCGATTACCACCGTGCCGCGATGCCCGGCGACCTCACGGCGAAGGGGCGTATCGTGAAATTGGGCAGCCAGTTTTCGGTCTCGGAAGCCAGCGTCTACGACAAGGACGGTGCTCTTCTCGCCAGCGGTCGGGGAGTTTATCTCACCGCTCCTCCCAAGGCCTGAGCGGGATAACCCCGGTGGCCCCCGCAGGCGCCAATGGTTTCGGGACGGTGGATTCCGCCGTCCTGAAACGCGAGGGAATGTTCGATCACGCGGTTCTTAATCTTCATTACGATCTCAATGCCGGCGAAGAGTTGTTCAATTCGCTCGGTTTCCAGATTGCGCCGCGCGGTTATCACACTCTTGGTTCGATGAACCACCTGATCGTGTTCGATACGAATTATCTCGAGTTGATCGGGCTGGATCCGTCGAATCCAAATCCTCGCAAGGAACTCCTCGACTGGCCTGTCGGGCTGAATGGCCTAGTATATGGTAGCGACGATGTCGACGTCACGCAGGCGCGGCTGCGATCGCAGCAGTTGCCCGTGCTGGAGCCGAAAGCCTTTAGCAGGCCCGTCACGGTCGACGGCGTCGAAACCGAGGCGCGGTTTCGCACAGTCCATATGGATCCCGGATTTTTTCCGGCGTCCCGTCTCTATTTCTGCGAGCATCTAACACCGGATCTGGTTTGGCATGATGCATTCATGCGGCATCCGAACACGGCGATTTCCTTGAAACGGTTGATGATCGCCGCCACCGATCCGAATGTGCAGTCTGACCATCTCGCCCGGGCTGTCGGAGCAAAGCCCGGCGCGGATAACTGCATCGACATCGGCGGAACCCGAATTAATTTCAGCTCAAAGCAGCAGCTCGTGTCTCTCTATGGTGATAGCGTTCGCCTGGAAGGATCGCTTCCGCGTGTTGTGGGAATGAGCATCGGCGTCCGCTCGCGGGTTTCGCTCAAGGCGAGTCTGGATTCGCGGTGGGTCGGAAAGCTGGTCGAACCGGATCGTCATCGCCTGATCGTCCCCGCGGCTGAATGTTTCGGCGTGATGCTTGAGTTTCTCGAACCCAATGTGAGTCTGGCATGATCTCATCACGTAACCTGGGAGCTTTGATCGATCCCGCGCGTCCGCAGGATAAGGTCGCAGCGATAGACTTCGATGGCGAGCGCAGCCGGGAAGTGACATATGGTGCGCTCGATGCGCTTGCCAATGGCGTGGCGCGAGCTCTGGTCAATCGTGGCTTCGTGCGAGGCGATCGCGTTGCCATTCTTTCCGCGAATAACTCCGACTATCTAGCGGTTCATCTTGGCATCATGCGTGCCGGCCTCGTGTCCGTCCCGATCAACTTCCGGCTGCCCCGCCACCTCGTTGAATACATCATCAAGGATTGCGGGACGCGTCTGGTGTTCTGCGATGCGGAGCGCCGTTCTGTCATTTCCGATGATGTGGACGCGATAAGGCTCGACGACGCGAAGGAGTTCGGCTTATTCGTTGAACCCGGAGCCTTTGAAGCGGTTGAGCCGCAAAAGGGCGAAGCGGCGACGTTCCTCTATACGTCCGGATCGACCGGCAGGCCGAAAGGTGTCGTGCTCTCGCATGACGCCCAACGGTGGGTGATCGAGATGCGGCTTGGCCCGCAGGGCATCGAAAACCAGCATATGCTGATCGCAGCACCGCTTTACCACATGAACGCGCTTGCGTTGTCGCATCTGGTGCTCGCGGGACATGCGAGCATGGTCCTCATGCCGCAGTTCAAGGTGAAGCCGTATATCGAGGCAATCGGCCGTTTCCGTTGCACCTGGCTGACCTCGGTACCGCCAATGATTGCCATGATGCTCGAGGACAAGGAGGCGATGGCGAGCGCCGACCTTTCGTCGGTGCAGAACTTGAGAATGGGTTCAGCGCCGGCAAGTGCCACTCTGCTCGACGAAATCAAACGAACTTTTCCGAAAGCCAAAATTTTGAATGCGTATGGAACGACGGAGGGAAGCCCGATTGTCTTCGCGCCCCATCCCGAAGGCAAGCCGACGCCAAACCTGTCTCTCGGTTATAAGCACCCGCAGGTCGATCTGCGGCTTGTTGACGACACCGGTGCCGAGACAAACGAGGGCGTGCTGCAGCTCCGGTCGCCAGCGATGATGAGCGGATACCATAACCGCCCTGATCTGCCGCCGCCGTTCACCGCCGACGGCTACTACGTCACGGGAGATGTTTTCAGCCGCGACGCCGACGGCTTCTATTATTTCGTTGGCCGAGCGGACGATATGTTCGTGAGCGGCGGCGAGAACATCTTTCCAGGTGAGGTCGAGCGCATGCTGGAGACCCATCCGGATGTTATCCAGACCTGCGTTGTTCCGATCGACGATCCGATCAAAGGGCAAAAGCCGGTCGCGTTCGTTCGGCTCGCTCCCAGCGCGACCATCGATGCGAGCGGATTGAAAGCATTCGCACTGGAGCACGGGGCGGCTTATCAGCATCCGCGTTCGATCTGGTTTCTCGATGAGTTCCCGCTTGCATCGACCAATAAGGTCGATCGCGCCGCTCTTGCGCAGCGCGCACGCGATCTGTCGCTGGCACCGCCAGCCGACGCAAAGTGACTTTCGGTGCATGCTGCGGTCTCCGCCCCATGCAAGACTTGCCGTTGAATGAGTAAGGTAAGGAATACAAGAGCTATGGCGAACGATCAGGACGAGATCTTCACGACGCGACCGGAAATCACCGGTTCGTTTGGCGTGGTGGCGGCGACACACTGGATCGCGACAGCTGTCGGCATGGGTATTCTCGAGCGCGGAGGCAACGCCTTCGACGCGGGCGTGGCAACAGCCTTTGCTCTTCAGGTCGTTGAGCCGCATCTCAACGGCCCGGGCGGCGATGTTCCGATCATGGTCTACGATGTGCGGCGTGGAAAGCCGGAGGTAATCTGCGGGCAGGGACCAGCTCCCGGTGCCGCGACCATCGCGCGTTTTCGCGAAATGGGACTCGACCTTGTGCCGGGTTCCGGGTTGCTTGCGGCCTGCGTGCCCGGCGCCTTTGACGCTTACATGCTGCTGCTCCGAGACTACGGCACCATGTCGGTTGAAGATGTTCTCGCGCCAGCGATCGGATATGCCCGCAACGGCTATCCTCTGGTCCAGCGTATCTGCGACACGATTTCGACCGTCGAGAAACTGTTTCGCGAGCATTGGCGCTCCTCCGCCGCGATCTATTTGCCACATGACACTGTTCCCAAGGCAGGAACGATCTTCCGCAATGAAAAGTTGGCGGATACCTATTCGCGCATCCTTGCTGAGGCGAAGGCTGTTGGCAGCGATAGGGAAGCCCAGATCGAACGCGCCCGCCAGGTGTGGTCGCAAGGTTTCATTGCCGAAGCGATTGATGACTTCTGCAAGAACAACGCTGTCATGGATGCGACCGGCGTCGCACGCCACGGCCTGCTCACCGGCAACGACATGGCGAACTGGCGGGCGACAGTCGAAGCGCCAATTAGCTACAATTATGGCAACTACACCGTGTACAAGCCTGGCCCCTGGACGCAGGGATTGGTCCTGCTCCAGCAATTGGCGCTGCTGAAAGGCTTCGATCTGGATAAGTTAGATCCGTGCGGCCCGGAATTCATCCATCTGCAGGTGGAGTGCGCCAAGCTGGCCTTCGCAGATCGCGACGTCTTTTACGGCGATCCGAACTTTAGCGACGTGCCGGTCGAGCAACTGCTGTCCGAGGCTTACAACGCGGAGCGCCGAAAGCTCATCACCGAGCGGGCATCGATGGAGTTGCTGCCCGGCTCGCTTCCCGGATACGGCAAAGCGGTCGGGATGCGCGAGGGTGGTTTGCGCGAATCGGTATCGGCCATCGGAACGGGCGAGCCGACGGTCGGGCGGCTTCGCGCGGAGCGCGGCGACACCGTGCATCTCGATATCATCGACAAGCAAGGCAACATGATTTCCATGACGCCTTCGGGTGGATGGCTGCAATCGTCGCCGATCATTCCAAGTCTCGGCTTTTGCCTCGGAACGCGCGCGCAAATGTTCTGGCTGGACGAAGAGCATCCGGCTTCGCTGCAGCCCGGCAAGCGGCCACGCTCGACCTTGTCGCCGACACTGGCCCTGCGCGGCGGTGAACCGTACGTCGCCTGGGGAACGCCGGGTGGCGATCAGCAAGATCAGTGGGCGACGCAATTCCTGCTTCGCCATATTCATGCCGGGCATAATCTGCAGCAGGCGATCGACGCTCCCGCCTGGCACACTGAACATTTCCCGGCTTCTTTCTGGCCGCGCCTCGCGCGCCCCGGCGTGCTTGTGCTTGAAGGGCGTGTTTCCGACGATGCGATCAAGGATCTGCGCGCACGGGGTCATATCGTCGAGGTCGGCGAGGACTGGTCGGAAGGCAGATTGACCGCGGCATCCCGTTCGAACGGCTGGCTCCGGGCCGCAGCGAACCCAAGAGGAATGCAAGCCTATGCCGCAGGGCGCTAGTCCGCCCTGGCAAAATGGCCGCTTGGCCGAGGTCGAACTCCTGAACGCGTGTGGTGAGGATGCCCGGGGTCGCAGCGCGAGGTGCTCAAGGCCACCGTGATATGTTCTAGAGGCATTATAGAGTTACGACGAACCAAGGCGTTGGACGCACATATGCTCCCTTGAACGCCTCATCGGGCTGGTGAAAGCCGTTCGAAGTCGCTCTTTTCATCGGTGTTTTGTCTTTTGCGGCACGAACCCTTCCAAGTTTGCGCCGTTCTTCTCCCTAATCGTCATCTTAAACATGTTGACTCTCGGTTAATAAGAGTCAAAAATGACGATAATGAACATGTCTAAGATATCTCTGCAATGTACGGGGATGCGCAGCCACTTTTGGGAGGGGCACGAAAATGCACGCTAATTACGTCGCAATAGCAATTGTTGCGGTCTACATCATCGGTCTGGCGGTTGTGACAGGTGTCCTTCAACGGTCGGTCAAGTCGGCGAACACCTTCACGTCGGGAACGACCGGTCGTACCGGTGTGCCGGCGATTCTGGTCGGCATGATGCTGATGTCCGAATTCATCGGGACGTCCGCGAGCGTCGGCACCGCGCAGGAGGCATACAAGGTCGGCATTTCCGCTTCCTGGAATATTCTGGCGCTGGCGGCGGGCTTTATCTTCTACGGCCTCTTTCTCGCCGGGAAGTACAAGGAGTCCGGTCACAACACGATCTCCGCGATTCTCAACGATGTTTATGGCCGCAAGACGAGGCTTGCCACATCGCTGGTGATGATCTTCGCGTTGGAGATCGTCGCTGTCGCGATCTACGCCGGCGGCGGCACGATCCTGAGCATTCTGCTTGGCGTTGATCGCACCTCCGCGATTGTGGTCTGCGGTGTGGTGTCCGTGCTCTATGTGTTCATGGGTGGCATGAAGTCGGTGGTTTACACCAACGTCGTTCACTCGATCATCAAATACCTCGGCATCCTGACCGCTCTGTACTTCGGCATCAACAAGCTCGGAGGATTCCATGAGTTGCAGGCGCGCATTCCTGCGGAAATGTTCTCGTGGACCCACGTGGGCTGGGGGCAGATCTTCGCCTGGTTTATCGCCGGCATGGGGGCGACGTTCTCCACGCAGTATGTGATTCAGGCCATCAACACGGTGGATGATGCGAAGAGCGCAAAGATCGCAAGCTTTTCCACGGCGCTTTTTCTGGTTCCGTTCGGCATCATCACGGCCCTTGTCGGCATGTGCTCGCTTGCTTTGTTTCCCAACATCAAATCGATCAACGCCTTCGCCGCGTTGATCGGGCAGATGGATGGGGTGATGGCGGGCATCGTCTGCGCAGGCCTTGCCGCTTCGCTTTTTGGTTCGATCGCCGCGTTCGCGGTTGCTACCGCGACGCTGCTCTACAAGGACTTCTATGTCGGCTTAGGGGGCAAGGTTCGCACCGAAAAGGGCTCGTTGATTTTCATTCGCGTTGCGACCGTCGCGATGGGGCTGCTGCCGATCGTTCTGGCGATCTACACTCCGAACATCCTATCGATGACCTTCTTGGGCAAGGCGCTCCGCGCCTCGCTGTCGATCCTGGTTCTGTTCGTCTTCTTCGCACCCTGGTTCGGCACCAAGGGCGGAGCGTTCCTGAGCATCCTGGCATCTCTCGTCGCCACGATCGTTTGGTTCATGATGGGCAATCCATACGGCATCGATAACGCCTATGTGGCGCTGCTCGTCCCGCTGATCGTCATGGGTTTCAGCGAGATCTTCAAGCGATCGCGGAAAGACAGCGTCGTTGTGTCTGCCGCACCCTCTCGGGCGCTGGACTAGGACGTCATGAAACGCGATGGGAACACATCAACGCAGATAGATCCCGGCCAGCGGCTGACATGGAGCAATCAATGACGACTGCGAAGACATAGATGATTGGTGAGGCGTCGGGCTGTTCGGCCCGATGCCTCGCCGATGGCCACCATTATGGACGTTTGATCGGCTCACCATTCTGAAACTGCGGGCTGTCGCTTGCCCAGCGGTACGCGGATGTCGGCACTTTCCGACTAATCGAGGTCGTGACGAGGGTGCCAGCGATACATCGCCGTCCGGTCAGATCGGACGGATGCTTTCGAACCGGAACGAGCAGCTCCGCGTAGCGGTCGCTGGAAGTGCCGTCAGACCAATGAAGCGTGACGTCATCTTGCGGTGGCCCCAGCGCTTCTCGATAGGAAATCGAATTCCTATCTTTCTACCTACAACACGCGAAACTCTGCGGAGATAAACTGATATGAACATCGTGAGCCAGCACTCTCTGCGAGCCGGCGACTTGTTAGCGAACTTCAAGGATGATCTCGTCAGCGGTGATCGCCTCGAGCGTCTCGCTGCGGACTTGATCGGAAATGACGCCGAAGTCATTGGTCCGTTCGGACCCAAGACGTTGATTTACGCGGACTACGTTGCATCCGGCCGCGCGTTGTCGGTGGTCGAGCGCTTCATTCTCGAGAAAATACTGCCTTACTACGCGAACAGTCATACCGAGGCTTCATACTGCGGTGGCGCGATGACGGCATTCCGGCGCGCGGCTCGTGAGGTGATCGCCAAGTGTTGTGGAGCGGATGAACGTTACGCTGTGATTTTCACGGGCTCGGGCGCAACCGCGGGCCTGAACCGTCTCGTGAATCTGTTTGGTGTGAAGGCGAACATGCTCGCCGGCGTCGTTCCGCGCGTCATTATCGGCCCTTACGAGCACCATTCCAACATTTTGCCATGGCGGGAAAGCGGCGCTGAGATCATTGAAATCGAAGAGCTCGCAACAGGCGGTCCTGATCTGGCGCAACTCGATGCCGCCCTTGCAGGCGCTGCCGGACGTCCCGTGATATGCGCGTTCTCTGCAGCGTCCAACGTCACCGGAATTGTTTCGAATGTGGTTGAAGTTACCGAAAGGGCAAAAGCTGCGGGCGCGAAAATCATCTGGGACTACGCTGGCGCAGGACCTTACTTGCCGATTGCGATGGAGCCTGCCAAGGGCGTTCAGATCGATGCGGTGGTCGTCTCTCCGCACAAGTTTATCGGTGGCCCGGCCGCGTCGGGCGTCTTGATTGTTCGTCAAGATTCAGTGGTCACGACGACGCCAACGTGGCCAGGAGGGGGCACCGTGAAGTTTGTGACGCCGACGACGCACGATTATAGCGATAGTCTCGAGGTCCGCGAGGAAAGCGGAACGCCTAATGTCGTGGGAGATATACGAGCCGCTCTCGCCTTTCTTGTGAAAGAGGCAATCGGCCAGGATACGATGTCCATGCGCAACGCGGCATTGCGCGCGCGTGCGCTGTCCTCGTGGAGCAAGGTCGAGCGAATCGAACTTCTTGGAAATTTGCAGGCCCAGAGCCTGCCTATTTTCTCGTTCCGGATCAGGGACGGGAAGGGCGGTTACATTCATCAGCAACTCATCACCCGCATGCTCAGCGACCGGTTTGGTATCCAGGCGCGTGGTGGATGCGCGTGCGCCGGGCCATACGTTCACCGCCTGCTGGAGATCGACGATGCACAATCAGACGCGTTGCGGCTTGCGATTGCCGACGGGGACGAAATTCGCAAGCCCGGGTTTACGCGCCTGAACTTCAGCGTCCTGCTGTCTGACGACAAGGTGCAGTACATCCTGGACTCCGTTGCTCAGCTTGCACAGGACGCGGCCGCTTATGCGGATCGTTACACCGTCGATGTAAGTCGGGCGATCTTTTACCCGCGCGCGGCTCTCGATCCCCAGGGTCGCATGCTGTCCAAGGCGGTGTAACACGCTGTTCCGCCGCTTTGCGCGCTGGCTGCTATCTTGGGAAAATTCGAAGGTTCGCCATGGTCGTCTCCAAACAAAAAAGGCCCGAGGTCAAGGGTTTCTTCGATTCGCGTACATGGAGCATCCAGTATGTCGTCTCAGATCCGGAGAGCCGGAACTGTGTGATCATTGATCCGGTGCTGGATTTCGATGAGAAATCCGGATCGACCGGAACTGCGAATGCCGATGGAATTCTGGCTTACGTAGCCGAGAATGATCTGAAGATAGAGTACATCCTGGACACGCATCCTCACGCCGATCATTTCTCCGCAGCTCAATATCTGAAAAAAAAGACCGGAGCGCTTACGGCGATCGGCGAACATATCGTCGATGTGCAGCGGCTTTGGAGGGAGATCTACAATTCTCCGGCGCAGGTGACCGATGGGTCGCAGTGGGACCGTTTGTTCGCTCACAATGATCGCTTCAAGGTAGGATCGATGGATGCCCACGTGCTGTTCTCGCCGGGACATACGCTCGCCTCCGTTACCTATGTGATCGGTGATGCGGCATTCGTGCATGACACGCTGTTCATGCCGGACAGCGGTACTGCACGCGCGGACTTTCCGGGGGGCAGTGCGAAGATGCTGTGGGCGTCGATCCAGGACATTCTTGCGCTGCCGGACACGACGCGCGTTTTTACAGGGCACGACTACCAACCGGACGGACGGAAGCCGCTTTGGGAAAGCACCGTCGGCGAGCAGAAGGTGCGGAATCCGCATGTCGCCGGGAAAACTGAAGCGGACTTTGTCGCTTTGCGGGAAGCGCGAGACGAAACATTGCCCATGCCGAAGCTGATTCTGCATGCATTGCAGGTCAACGTGAATGGCGGCCAGCTTCCTGCGCCGGAAAATAACGGCCGGCGTTATCTGAAATTTCCGCTCGACGCGTTCGGGGCTGCGGTATGGGGCTGAACTTGCTTTTCAGCACCAACATGCGTGACCGGATGACCGCTGAGGCAGCTTTGCCATGAACTGCATGCGGGGGGATTGCATTCGACTTAAGTGCGCCAAGGCGCGATCGTGAGCGCGATCCTTAACCCGGCACTGGGTTCAGGAGCCTTGGTCGGTTTTTCGCTCGGCTTGATTGGCGGGGGAGGCTCCATCCTAGCAACCCCGCTTCTGCTTTATGTCGTCGGTGTCGCACAGCCGCACATCGCGATAGGTACCGGCGCATTAGCTGTTTCGGCCACGGCTTTCATCAATCTTGCCGGTCATGCGTGTACCGGAAATGTACGCTGGCGCTGCGCCATCGTATTCGCCGCGGTTGGCACCTTCGGTGCGCTCGTGGGATCTAGCATCGGCAAATTGGTCGACGGCAACAAGCTTCTGTTTCTATTTGGGTTGGTGATGCTTGCCGTCGGCGCCATGATGCTGCGACCGCGCAGCGAGACTTCGGCTCCAGAGCGAGATGTCAATCTCGGAACATGTTTGCTGACTGCCGCCGTCGCCTGTCTCACCGGGACGGCTTCGGGGTTCTTCGGTATCGGTGGCGGTTTCCTGATCGTGCCCGGCCTATTGCTGGCGACCCGGATGCCGATGATCAACGCGGTTGGCTCTTCGCTTCTGGCGGTTGGATGCTTCGGCCTTGCAACTGCAATCAACTATGCGTTCTCAGGCCTGGTCGACTGGCTCGTGGCCGGCCAGTTTATTGCCGGCGGGCTCGCCGGGGGGCTTCTCGGTATGGCGCTCGCGAACCGCTTATCGCGCGGCAAAGACACTCTCAAGCGCATCTTTGCCGGTGTGATCTTTGCGGTTGCGGCTTATGTCCTCTACCGCAGCGGCCAAGCCATGCTCGGCTAGAAGGAGCGAGCACAGGTGCCATCGCATTTTCGTGCAGCCGCCTAGAGCGGAGGCCCACGAGAATCAGCCGCTGAGTGCTGCCGGTGAAATGCTGCGCTTGACCACACTGCGCATCGCGAAACTGGAATGCAGCCGAGCGACGCCAGGCATTCGCGATAGGTGCTGCTTGTGGATGCGTTCGTAATCTTCCATGTCACGTGCCTGAACTTGCACGAGGTAGTCATCATTTCCGGACATCAGATAACAGGAGACCACATCGGGGCATTTCTTGATTTCCTTTTCGAATGCGGCGAGAGCATCCTCGTTTTGGCGATCCAGGGTGGTATGCACCAGTACGGTCATCAGGAAACCGAGGCCCGTCGCATCGATGTCTGCTGAATAGCCACGGATGACGCCGGCCTTCTCCAGTTGCTGAAGGCGTCTTGCAAAGGCGGTCGGCGAGAGTCCGACTCGTTCGGAGAGGATCACCTGGCTGATCCGTGCATCCGGCACGAGTTCGCGCATGATTTTTCGGTCGATGGAGTCGGTATCTGTCGTCATGGGAAGGTCCCTGTTGCCTACGCAGGAATACGCCAAAAAATCATGAAGATCTGCTATTTTCTGGCGTTATGGTTCGATATGAAGCGGTATTTAGCCGGAAATCTCTCCGAAGTTGCTGGCATTCTGCGCCCAGCGGTGCCTTAAGCGGGGTGGATTCGGGGTGGCTGGTTCGGTGACAAAAAGCGGCGGTCTGCATGCGGGCGCAGTGCTGACGATTGATCTTAACGCGGTGCGCTGGAACTACCGGTTTCTCAGGGGCAAGCTCAGCGCACGCGTACGTTGCGGGGCGGTGGTCAAGGCCGATGCCTATGGGTTGGGTGCGCAACACATCGGCCCGGTATTGCATGCCGAGGGCTGCCGAGACTTTTTCGTGGCGCATCTCGATGAAGGGCTTCGGCTTTCGCCGCATTTGTCCGGGGCCTCGATCTACATTCTGAACGGCCTGCCGAGCGGTAGCGAAGCCGATTGTGCAGAAGCAGGGCTCGTCCCGGTTCTTAACTCTCTCGACCAATGCCACGCGTGGTCGATGCGTGCCCGTAATCTCGGCAAGATGCTTCCCGCCGCCATCCAGTTAGACAGCGGGATGAATCGGCTTGGCTTGTCGCAGCGGGAGATCGCTGGCTGGGTCAAGGGCGGCTCGCAACTCGCGGGTGTCGATATTCGATTTGTCATGAGCCACCTCGCATGCGGGGATGTTCCGTCCCACGCCGCCAATGGAATGCAACTCGCAAAATTCCGGCGGCTCATAGAGCATTTTCCGGGCTTGCCACGATCCCTGGCGAATTCGTCGGGAGTCTTCCTCGGCAAGGATTTTCATTATGACGTTGTGCGGCCCGGAGCCGCGCTTTATGGGGTCAACCCGGTTCCTGCACGTAACAATCCCATGCGTGCAGCAGTTCGGCTTTCGGCAGTGGTTATTCAGGTCCGGGAAGCCGACAAGGGCGACCATGTTGGCTACGGCTGGGATTATCGCTCCGGCGGGGCGACGAGATTGGCGACATTGTCCATCGGATATGGAGATGGTCTGCATCGTGCGCTCGGCAAAGGCGGTGTGGTCCATTTCGAAGGCCACCCGCTGCCGATTGCCGGACGCGTGTCAATGGACAGCATCACGGTCGATGTTAGCGAACTTTCGCCTGATCGCCTTGGGGCTGGTTCGCGAGTTGAAGTAATCGGCAATCATCAGTCAGTCGACGATCTCGCCGCAGCGATGGGCACCATCGGCTACGAAGTCCTGACAGGACTGGGTCATCGGTATGAACGAAATTATGTAGGCGCTGCCGAGGTATCGCGGGCCGAACTTGTCGGAGAATTGCAGGCATGAAGGTTCTGGTCATGGGCGCCGGCGTTATCGGCGTGACGACATCCTATTATCTCGCAAAGGCGGGTTTCGAAGTGACGGTGATCGACCGTCAGCCGGGTCCTGCTTTGGAGACTAGTTTTGCTAATGCCGGCGAGGTGTCGCCAGGCTATGCATCGCCGTGGGCTGGTCCCGGTGTTCCGGTGAAAGCGGTGCGGTGGATACTTGATCGTTATGGTCCGCTCGTAGTACGGCCGCAGGCTGATCCTGCGATGTGGCGCTGGATGCTCCAGATGCTCCGCAACTGTACGTCGGCGCGTTACGCCGTCAACAAGTCGCGCATGGTTAGCATCGCCGAATACAGCCGTGATTGTTTGCGTGCACTGCGCGCCGATATCGGCATTACCTATGATGAGCGCAGCCAAGGCACACTTCAGTTATTTCGAAAGCAGTCGCAACTCGACAGCATTGGCGGCGATGTCGAGGTTCTGCGTCAGTACAACGTGCCCTTTGAGGTGCTGGATCGTGACGGGTGTGTGCATGCGGAGCCGGGACTGGCCGCAGTACGAAGCACTTTTGTTGGTGGTCTGCGTCTGCCTGACGATGAGACCGGCGATTGCCAGATGTTTACCGAGCGTCTCGAAAAGATCGCCGTCGGCCTCGGCGTTCGGTTTGTTTATGATACGACGATCAAGTCGATTGATGTCGACGGCAGGCGTTTAATCCATGTCTCGACAGACAAAGGAATATTCGCAGCTGACAAATACGTAATGGCGCTCGGCAGTTTCTCGCCGTTGCTGTTGCGTCCGCTGAACATCGATATTCCGGTTTATCCAGTTAAGGGCTATTCGATCACTGTGCCGATTATTGACGACGCGTCGGCGCCGCAGTCAACGGTGATGGATGAGACCTACAAGGTTGCGATCACGCGGCTTGGGGATCGCATTCGTGTCGGAGGCACCGCTGAAGTCGGCAGTTATAAGGTGAATTTGCCGCCGGATCGGCGTGCGCCACTTGATCGTTCTCTGAGGGATCTGTTCCCGAATGGTGGAGACCTGTCTTGCTCCACATTCTGGAGTGGCTTGAGGCCGATGACGCCGGACGG